>ERZ857965.2236-NODE-2236-length-16844-cov-15.650128_pt1 | contig 16844 bp, 14 predicted proteins | sample MGYA00519758_ERZ857965 | MGnify/ENA primary metagenome ERZ857965 (study PRJEB31778, sample SAMEA3449381) | human gut metagenome | biome: human gut; feature: human-associated habitat; material: faeces | place: United Kingdom | collected 2010/2012 ... | reverse complement strand
ATCATGGAGTATATCGAGAAGATGGAGAAGATCACCGGCAAGAAGTTCGGCGATCTGGAAAATCCCCTGCTGGTATCCGTGCGCTCCGGCGCCCGCGCCTCCATGCCCGGCATGATGGACACCATTCTGAACCTGGGCCTGAACGAGGATGTGGTGGACGTGATCGCCAAGAAGTCCAACAACCCCCGCTGGGCGTGGGACTGCTATCGCCGCTTTATCCAGATGTATTCCGATGTGGTCATGGAGGTCGGCAAGAAGTACTTTGAGCAGCTGATCGATGCCATGAAGGAGAAGAAGGGCGTGACCCAGGACGTGGAGCTGTCCGCCGAGGATCTGAAGGAGCTGGCCATGCAGTTCAAGGCCGAGTACAAGTCCAAGATCGGCAGCGACTTCCCCACCGATCCCAAGGAGCAGCTGATCGGCGCCATCAAGGCCGTGTTCCGCAGCTGGGACAACCCCCGCGCCAACGTGTACCGCCGCGACAACGACATCCCCTATTCCTGGGGCACCGCCGTCAACGTGCAGTCCATGGCCTTCGGCAATATGGGCGACGACTGCGGCACCGGCGTGGCATTCACCCGTGACCCCGCCACCGGCGAGAAGAAGCTGATGGGCGAGTTCCTGACCAATGCCCAGGGCGAGGACGTGGTGGCCGGCGTGCGTACCCCCATGCCCATTGCCGAGATGGCTGAGAAGTTCCCCGAGGCCTATGACGAGTTCGTGAAGGTCTGCAATATCCTGGAGGACCACTATCGCGATATGCAGGATATGGAGTTCACCGTGGAGCACGGCAAGCTGTACATGCTGCAGTGCCGTAACGGCAAGCGCACCGCTCCCGCCGCGCTGAAGATCGCCTGCGACCTGGTGGACGAGGGCATGATCTCCGAGCAGCAGGCCGTGGCCATGATCGACCCCCGCAACCTGGATACCCTGCTGCATCCCCAGTTCGACCCCAAGGCGTTGAAGGCCACCGAGCCGGTGGGCAAGGCGCTGCCCGCCTCCCCCGGCGCTGCCTGCGGCAAGATCGTGTTCAACGCCGAGGACGCCAAGGAGTGGGCTGCCCGGGGCGAGAAGGTGGTTCTGGTTCGTCTGGAGACCTCTCCCGAGGACATCGAGGGCATGAAGGCCGCTCAGGGCATCCTGACCGTCCGCGGCGGCATGACCTCCCACGCGGCCGTTGTGGCCCGCGGCATGGGTAAGTGCTGCGTCTCCGGCTGCGGTGCCATCAACATGGACGAGGCCAACAAGCAGTTTACCCTGGCAGGCAAGACCTATCACGAGGGAGACTGGATGAGCCTGGACGGCTCCACCGGTAATATCTACGACGGCGCTATGCCCACCGTGGACGCCAATGTGGGCGGCGATTTCGGCCGCATCATGGCCTGGGCCGACAAGTTCCGCCGGCTGAAGGTCCGCACCAATGCCGACACCCCCGCCGACGCCGCCCGCGCCCGTTCTCTGGGCGCCCAGGGTATCGGCCTGTGCCGCACTGAGCATATGTTCTTCGACGGCGACCGTATTGCCGCCATCCGCGAGATGATCTGCTCCGACACCAAGGAGCAGCGCGAGAAGGCTCTGGCCAAGCTGCTGCCCATGCAGCAGGGCGACTTCGAGGGCATCTACGAGGCCATGGAGGGCTGCCCCGTCACCATCCGCTTCCTGGATCCCCCTCTGCACGAGTTCGTTCCCACCGAGGAGGCGGACATCGAGCTGCTGGCCAAGGATATGGGCAAGACCGTAGCCGACATCAAGGCCATCATCGCCTCCCTGCACGAGTTCAACCCCATGATGGGTCACCGCGGCTGCCGTCTGGCCGTCACCTTCCCGGAGATCGCCGTCATGCAGACCCGTGCCGTCATCCGCGCCGCCATCAACGTCCAGAAGAAGCACCCCGACTGGAACATGGTTCCCGAGATCATGATCCCCCTGGTGGGCGAGGTCAAGGAGCTGAAGTTCGTCAAGGACGTGGTGGTCAAGACCGCTGACGAGGAGCTGGCTGCTGCCGGTATGAACATGAAGTACCTGGTGGGCACCATGATCGAGATCCCCCGCGCTGCGCTGACCGCTGATGCCATCGCCACCGAGGCGGAGTTCTTCTCCTTCGGTACCAACGACCTGACTCAGATGACCTTTGGCTTCAGCCGTGACGATGCCGGCAAGTTCCTGCCCGCCTACTACGACAACAAGATCTACGAGAGCGATCCGTTCGCCCGGCTGGATCAGGTCGGTGTGGGCAAGCTGGTGGATATGGCCTGCAAGCTGGGTCGCGCCACCCGCCCCGACATCCATCTGGGCATCTGCGGCGAGCACGGCGGCGACCCCTCCAGCGTGGAGTTCTGCCACCGCGTGGGTCTGGACTATGTGTCCTGCTCCCCCTTCCGCGTGCCCATCGCCCGTCTGGCCGCCGCACAGGCTGCGATAAAGGACGCTAAGTAAGGGCTCGATTTCCCGCATAATACCAAGCGCCCGGCTATCGGCCGGGCGCTTGTGTTTTGGGCGGAAGCATGGTAAAATATAACAATAGATCAACAAAAGCAGACAAACGGGGTCGTATTATTTGCTGGAGGGATCGTATGGAAAGACGAGGGGATAAGGTCGATATTGTGCAGAGGGTGTCCTGCTGGATATCGGATATGGCGTTTGCCAGGTTTAAGAGCTTTAGTGATCGTGTGCTGGGAATACAGATCGATGAGATTCCGACTGTGGAGAGCATCCTTATGCGGCAGAATTTTTCGGTCGTATTTTATGCAGCCATTCTGTTTATACTGACCAACGGGATCTACCTGGTCAAGAACATCGCGGCGCGCTCGATGATCCCCATTGACATGGTGCCGCTTTACATGATGATCGGCGGCTCGCTGGCGATGCTGGTGTTTACGATCGCCTATAAAAAGCGTGGAGGAGAATACGATGCGCCGCCGGCGCGGTTTGCGCTGCTGGCCTACTACGGGGTGGTGATCGCCAGCGTTACCGTCTTTATGGTCTCCTGCAACTTTCACCGGGTCGGGTTGTCCATCTCCATGTGCTATCTGTTTGCGATCATGATCGCGCCCACATACCGCCGTGTGGATACCGTGGCGGTATGTGTTCTGATATTGATCAGCTGGTGGCTGCCCGGACAGCTTCCCTACGCGGAGAACTATGATCTGTTCAAGCATTTCCTGCTGCGATTTTCCATCATTGTAGGTTTTATCGTGCTGCGGTCCATCTTCCTTCGGCAGTCTGCCAACGAACGGCACATCAAGGAAATGGGTCACGCTTTCATCAAGCTGGCCTACAACGACGTGATGACGGAAACACTGAATAAAAAGGCGATGGAGACGTATGGCACGTTCATTGCCGATAAAACCGCGCCGGAACGGGTCAGCGTCATTATTTTTGACGTGGATGATTTCAAATCGTACAACGACAACTACTCCCACATGAAGGGCGACGAAGCGCTGCGGCGTGTGGCCGGAAGCGTGGTCGGGGTGTTGGCGGCGGCTGACCGGTATCTCTTCCGCTTTGGGGGCGAGGAGTTCGTGGCGATCCTGCCGGGTATCGGTGAGGAGGAGGCCCGCCGTATCGCCGGTGCGCTTCTTGACGCGGTGCGCGCCGCGGCTGTTCCAAGAGAGGACCTGCCGGACCGGCACATTGTTACGGCCTCTTTCGGTGTTGCGTGCGGGACAGGCCGGGAATTGAAGGACTTTTCACTCATCGCAAAGGCGGACAGGCAGCTGTATATCTGCAAAAACAACGGAAAGAACTGTGTGGCGGCCAGCGGCGCCATATACAGATGAGGTACGCAGGCGCCCGGCTATCAGCCGGGCGCTTGTGTTTTGCGGGAAAATATGATAGGATGACAATACAAAGAAGCGGGGGAATATGATAGGATGACAGCACAAAGAAGCAGCAAAACATGATAGAATGACATTACAAAGAGGCGGAAAAACTGATAGGATGACAGGACAAGGAAGCAACAAAACATGATCGGATGGCGATACAAAAAAGTAACGGAGGGGATACCGCTATGTACGAACTGATACAGCTTACCGAGAGGACGTATTACATCAAGAGCCCCACCAACATCGGCCTCTTCCGGCTGGATGAGAAAAACGTCTGCCTGATCGACAGCGGCAACGACAAGGACGCGGGGCGGAGGATACGGCAGGTGCTGGACGCCAACGGCTGGCAGCTGACGGCGATCTACAACACCCACGCCAACGCCGACCACATCGGCGGGAACCGGTATTTGCAGGGACAGACGGGCTGTAGGATCTACGCGCCGGGAATCGACTGCGCGTTTACCCGGCACCCGGTGCTGGAGCCGTCGTTTCTCTACGGCGGATATCCGCCCAAGGACCTGCGGCACAAGTTTCTGCTGGCACAGGAGAGCGACGCGGCGGAGCTGACGGCGGACAAGCTGCCGGAGGGCTTTGCGTCTATCCCCCTGCCCGGGCACTTTTTCGACATGGTAGGCTTTCGGACGCCGGACGACGTGGTGTTTCTGGCGGACTGCCTTTCCAGCCGGGAGATACTGGACAAGTACCAGATCGGCTTTATTTACGACGTGGCCGGGTACCTGAAAACGCTGGAGCAGGTGCAGACCATGACCGCGAAGGTATTTGTGCCCGCGCACACGGAGGTGACGGAGAACATCGCCGATCTGGCGCAGTACAATATCCGGAAGGTGCATGAGATCGCGGAGAGGATCGTGGACCTCTGCGCTGTGCCCCGCGGCTTTGAGGACATCCTGCAGCAGCTGTTTGCCGCCTACGGGCTGACCATGAGCTTTGAGCAGTATGTGCTGGTGGGCAGCACGGTGCGGTCCTATCTGGCGTGGCTGAAGGACACGGGGCGGCTGACAGCCCTGTTCGAGGACGGCCGGATGCGCTGGGTGCGGGTGTGAGCGCCAACGGAATACGAAAAAAACAAGCGCCCGACTTCTGCCGGGCGCTTGTTTTGCGGCACGTGCCGCAGGGGGGAAGAAATTTGTGAGAGAGGGATGTGTCAGTTAGTTGTACTTCTCCAGGTACTTGCCGAACTCCTCCAGACCGGCCTTCAGCACCTGGGGATCGCGGAAGGCGCCGTAGCCCACGCGGATGGTCTTGGGCATATCGAAGTAGTCGCCGGGGACCACCAGGATCTGCTCGGTGGCCATGGCGTCCTTGGCCAGGGTCTCGGAGTCCACGTCGTAGTCATAGTCGATCAGGCAGGTGGTGCCCATGGCCTTGGCGCGCAGGTGCAGGTGGGGCTGGGAGGCCACCCAGTCCTCCACGATCTTGCGGTTGGGCTCCAGAATGGAACGGGCGCGGGCCCACAGGGCCTGGTAATGCTCCAGCGCGATGGAGGCGATGATCTCGTCCCAGATGCCGCAGCAGATGGTGTTGTAGGAACGGCGGGTCTTCATGACCTCGTACATCTCGTGGTCGCGGCAGACGATCCAGCCGATACGGGTGCCGGCCATGGAGTACATCTTGGACATACTGCTGATGGAGATGGCCTTGTGGTAGCCGTAGTCCAGAATGGAGGGCATATAGTTCTCGTCCAGCCCGCGATAGACCTCGTCGCAGAGGATCCAGGCGTCGTGCTTGGCGGCGATGTCCACGACCTTACGCAGGCCCTCGTCGTACAGGGTCACACCGATGGGGTTGTTGGGGTTGGTCAGGACGATCATCTTGGTGTTGGCGTCGCAGGCCTTGTCCAGGGCGTCGAAATCCAGCTGATAGTTATCCTCGGCCTTCAGCTGGACCACGCGGGTCTCGATGCCGCTGCCCTTGGGGATATCGTAGTGCTGCTGATAGGAGGGCTTGATCACCACGCAGTTGTCACCCGGCTCCAGCACGCTCATCAGCACCAGGTCATTGGCGCCGGTGCCGCCGTGGGTGATCATGATTTCCTCGGGCTTCACGTTGCCCTTGGGGTAAATGCCGGCCACCGCCGCCTTGATCCGGGGAGAGCCGGTGGCGTCGCCGTGGTGATAATGCAGGCTCATGGTACGCATTTCGTTCAGGAAAGCGTCCAGATCCTCGCCGGTCAGGTCAAACAGCTCGTCCATACGAAGGGCGCTGACGCAGCTGCTGCCCAGATTGATACGGGCGAGAGAGTCCATGGGATTCAGCCACTCTTCCACACCAAACCATGCCAGTTTCATTTTATTGTCCTCCTCATTTCGTCTGTTTTGTAGGGTAAGCGGATATATCCAGCGGGTTTACAGGTCGGCCTGCAAGCCCACGCCCTCGGCCAGTGCGCGGTCAATGGCTACCTTGGCGGCGGCCAGGTCCAGAATGTACAGGCCGGTGGCGTCGAAGATGGTGGTCTGCGTGTCGCTGGTGCGGCCGGGGACCTTGCCGTCGATGAGGTCGCCGATCTCGCCGGTGATGTCGTCGGCACTTATGACGCCCTGCTTGATGGGCAGCTCCATCTCGCCCACGCGGATGCACTGGGCACGGTCGTCGGCGTAGAAGGCGGCGCCCTGGAAGATGGTGCTCTCGATCTCCTGCTTGGATTCCATGTCGGAGCCCAGGCAGCTCAGATGGGTGCCGGGCTTCAGCCACGCCTTCTGGATGATGGGCTTGCGGGAGGGCGTGACGGTGATGATGGCGTCACTGTCGCCCACGGCGGCGGCCATATCCAGCGCCGGCAGGAACTCCACGCCGGAGGCGTCGATGCCGAAGTCATCGGAGAGCTGCTGGGCGATGTGGGCGGCGAACTGCACCGCGTTGTCGGGGAACATGGGGTCGGCGATGTAGACCTTATCGATGGCCGGACGCAGCAGCAGCGTAGCGGCGATCTGGAAGGGAGCCTGCTTGCCGGCACCCAGGATGAACAGGTGTCTGGCGTCCTTACGGGCCAGCAGGTCCACGCCCAGCGCGCCGGCGGCGCCGGTACGCATACAGGTGACGTAGGAGGCGTCCATGACGCTGACGGGAATGCCGGTGTTGGAGTCGTAGACCATCATAATGCCGTTGAAGGGCGGCAGGCCCTTTTCCCGGTTCTCGGGAAAGTTGTTCAGCATCTTCAGGCCGTGGAGCTGTACGCCCTTGATATAGCCGGAACGGATGTCCATGGCGGCGTGCTCGTCCACGAATTCATAGTTGACCAGCGGCCAGATCACGGACTTGCCCTGGGATTTCAGACGATAGACCTCGCGCACCTCCTGGATGACTTCCTTCATGGAGATGACCTGCTTGACCTGCTCGCGGTTCAAAATCAAAACGCTCATATACATCCCTGTCCTTTCGTTTTTTCGGGAGGGCGGAGAGGGGCCGCGCCGGCCGTGCTCCGTCTCAGTTTGATGTCATTGTAACCGGGAGATGTTGCGCCGCGCGTGGGAAAAGCGTTGAATTTCCGTTGTTACTAAACATTTTAGCAAATTGTGCCGCGCTTTTCAACAAACGATTTGGTACATTTGCCGCCGGGGACACAGCGCCACTGGACAGACGGCCCGCCCTGGTGTACAATACGGCCATAACACAACACGGCTTTCAACAGGAGGACGGGACGCTATGTACGCGGATATCATCATTAAAAACGGGCGCTGCGTGACCATGTGCGGCGACGGCGGGGCCGACTGGGTGGCCGCGGCAGGGAAAATGATCTGCGCCGCAGGCCGCGGCGATGATTGGCAGAAGCTGGTGCGCCCCGGCACGCAGGTCATCGACGCCAGGGGCGGCACGGTGCTGCCGGGGTTTATCGACAACCACTTCCATGTGATGCAGACCGCTGTGAACATGATGAGCGTGGATCTGGGCGGCGCGCGGTCCCACCGGGAGCTGGGCGAGATGCTGGCCGCCGCCGAAAAGCGGGAGGGCGCGGTGCTGGGCTGCCAGGTGGAGGAGTCGCAGTTCGAGGAAAAGCGTTTTCCGGACCGGTATGTGCTGGACAAGTATTGCAGCGACAGTCCGGTGGTGCTGTTCTCCAAGGAGTACCACGTCAGTATGCTGAACACCCACGCCCTGCTGTATTACAAGGTGCCCTTCTCCCTGGAGGGCGTGGAGCTGGACGGCAGCGGCCTGCCCACGGGCATTTTCCGGCGGAATGCCAACTATGTGCTGCGCTCCAATGTGCTGCGGAGCCTGCCGGACGAGTTCCGCATGGAGGCCATCCATCTGGCCATGTCCCGGCTGCTGGAAAACGGCATCACCACCGTGGCGGCCATCGAGGGCGGCTGGCTGTTCGACGACCGGGACGCGGAGTTCATCTACGCCCACAGCGGCGAGTTCCCGGTGGATATGCCGCTGTTCTACCAGACCATGGACCTGGCGAAGGTCTGGAAGCTGGGGCTGCGCCGGGTGGGCGGCAATATTATGGTGGACGGTACCCTGTCCAGCCACAGCGCCGCCCTGTCGGCACCCTACGCAGACCGGCCGGACTACCGGGGACAGATCTTCCTGCCCCAGGATGGACTGGACGAGTTCGTGCAGCAGTGCTACCGGCAGGATATGCAGCTGGCGCTGTACAGCATCGGCGACCGGGCCATCGAGTCCGTGCTGCTGGCCCACGAGAGGGCCATCCGTCAGGGCGGCAGCACCGCCCTGCGCCACCGCATCGAGCACGCCATCATGGCCACGCCGGAGCAGATCGCCCGGGCGGCGGATATGAAGCTGATCTTCTCGGTGCAGCCGGCCTACGCCTATCTGTGGGGCGGCAAGGGCGGTATGTACGAGCGCCGGGTGGGCGAGCGCTATCTGCGCTCCAACGACTTTGCCGCCATGTTCGCCGCCGGCGCGGTGGTGTGCGGCGGGTCGGACAGTGACGTGACGGAGCCGCGGCCCATGCTGGGCATCCACGCGGCGGTGAACCGCGCCGTGCCCCAGTGCGCCGTGTCCGTGGAGCAGGCCATCGAGATGTACACCGTCAACGGCGCCTACGCGCTGTTTGAGGACAAGCGCAAGGGAAAGCTGGCGCCGGGATACCTGGCGGATATCGTGGTGCTGGACCGCGACATCCGCGCCGTGCCCGCAGAGCAGCTGGAGCAGACCGACGTGACCGTGACCATCAAGTCCGGGTCGGTGCTGCACAGCCGGCAGTGAGGTGACGGCCATGCTTCAGATCAGACTGTTTGGCAAGCCGCAGGTCATCTGCGACGGCACGGACATCACCCCGGAGCTGGGCAACAAGGGGTGCGCCCTGCTGTGTATCCTGTTCCTGCGGGGCGGGGAATACTACGCGCGGGAGAAGCTGGCGGCCTACCTCTGGCCGGACAGCGCCGCCAGCGCTGCCAAGTATAATCTGCGCTATACCCTGTGGAAGATCAAAAAGAGCACCGATACCGGCGAGGGCGGGCGGTCGCTCATCAAGCTGGACCGGGAGTACTGCTGCATCGACCGGGCATACGACTATGTCTGCGATCTGCAGACCATCGACGAGATCGACCCGGAGACCCGGTCGGCGGACGAGCTGAAGCGGGCGTGTGACGCCTTCGGCGGCGAGCTGCTGGAGGGGTACTATTTCAACCACTGCGAGGACCTGAACGAGCTGATCCTCAGCCAGCGCATCTATTATGAGAAGCGGAAGAACCGGCTGCTGATGAAGGCGGCGGAGCTGTATGAGCAGCGGGATATGCTGCCGGAGGCCGTGGGCATTCTGGAACGGGTCATGGAATACGAGCCCTATAACGAGCAGCTGGCCCTGCGGCTGATGACGCTGTATGAGCGCGGCGGCGACCGCAGCCGTGTTATCCGGTTTTTCAACGAGTTCCGCAACCGGCTGGCCTCCAATCTGGAGATCTATCCCGGCAGCGCCATCACGCAGAAATACGCGGAGCTGAAGGCCGCGCCCGCCGCGCCGGAGCCGGCTCCGGCAGCGGACAGCGTTCCCGGCCTGCATGTGCAGACCTACTGCCTCCGGGCGGTGCCCTGCTTCTGGATGGCGGACGCAGTGGGAAAGCTGCTGGACGCCGTCGGGAACGACGTGCGGCCGGACGACCGGACGCTGCTGCGGGTGCTGGGCGCTATACAGCCCGCTGCGGCGGTGTGTGCCGGCGCGGAGGGTGAGGTCACGGCCGCACTGGCGGCGGTGGCCCAGGCGTTTATCCGGTGGCTCACCGGTCTGGCGGCGCGGCAGCCGCTGGCGGTGCACATCCGCCGCGCCGGGGAGATGGATGACGTCAGCCGCGGTGTGCTGGAGTATCTGCTGGCGGAGCGCCCTGCCGGGTTGACGCTGCTGACAGAGGACGGCGGCGCTCTGGGCGATATGCCCAGCGGAAAATGACGGCGGAAAGTGCCGGATATTTGCCGGAACACCGGGCACATCCGAACTTTAAAGCGCGAAAGTGCGTGGCGGAGTGTTTATTCCTGGCAAATATTTTTGGTGGATATGACGGTTGACGGTGGCTCCCTGTTGTGATATCTTACAGAAAACTTCGGGAAAGGAGAACGCCACACATGATGAAGCAGCTGTACAAGGCATACGCATTTAGCTTTTACTTTACCTATGTGGATAAAGTAAGAGTGATTTGTGATGCCCGGAAATGCTGCTGATGAAATGAGGACGTTCTCCCACGGAGACGCACTGACATCAAAGCCGCCCTATGGATCGCAGATCTGTAGGGCGGCTTTTTTGCAGCCAAATTTTCAAAAATACCCATCAGGAGGAACCACACCATGAAAAAGAACATCACACGGCGGCTGACGACCGCCCTGCTGGCCGCCGTCATGTGCGTGAGCATGGCCGCCTGCGGCAGCAAGACCGACGACACCAAGACGGACGGCACCGGCGATGCCGACGGCGCCAAGAAGTATACCATCGGCGTGTGCCAGCTGGTGACCCACGACGCACTGGACGCCGCCACCCAGGGCTTCATCGACGCGGTGAAGGACAAGCTGGGCGAGGAGAACGTGACCATTGACGTGCAGAACGCCGCCAACGACCAGAACGTCTGCACCACCATCGTCAACACCTTCGTGTCGAAGAAGGTCGACCTGATCATGGCCAACGCCACACCGGCGCTACAGGCTGCCTATAACGCCACCGCAGAGATCCCCATTCTGGGTACCTCTGTTACCGAGTACGGCGTGGCGCTGGGTATCGACAACTTCTCCGGCACCGTGGGCGGCAACGTCTCCGGTACCTCCGACCTGGCGCCCCTGACGGAGCAGGCGGACATGATCCTGGAGCTGCTGCCGGAGACCAAGACCGTCGGACTGCTGTACTGCTCCGCGGAGCCCAACTCCGAGTACCAGGTCCAGGTGGTGGAGGAGTACCTGACCGGCAAGGGCATCACCTGCACCCGCTACTCCTTCTCTGACTCCAATGACGTGGCCGCTGTGACCACCAAGGCCGCCGCCGACAGCGACGTGATCTACATTCCCACCGACAACACCGCCGCTTCCTGCACCGAGACCATCGGCAGCATCGTTCTGAACGCCAAGACCCCGGTGGTAGCCGGCGAGAAGGGCATCTGCACCGGCTGCGGCGTGGCCACGCTGTCCATCAGCTACTATGACCTGGGCTACAAGACCGGCGAGATGGCCGCCCAGGTGCTCACCGGCGAGGCGGACATCGCTGAGATGCCCATCCAGTACGCGCCCGCTGCCAAGATGTACAACCCCACCATGTGCGAGGCCCTGGGCATCACTGCCCCGGAGGGCTACGAGGCCATAGAATAAAATTCAGACAGGAAGGTCTGGTGTAGCCACATGACACAGCTATTGAACGCGCTGCCCGGCGCTCTGGCCCAGGGACTGATCTGGGGCGTGATGGCCATCGGCGTATACATTACCTATAAAGTGCTCGATATCGCCGATCTGACCGTGGACGGCTCCATCTGCACCGGCGCGGCGGTGTGCACCATGCTGCTGCTGGGCGGGCAGAGCCCGTGGCTGGCGCTGCTGTGTGCCGTGCTGGCCGGTGTGCTGGCCGGCGCCGTGACAGGCCTGCTCCATGTGGGCCTGGGCATCCCGCCCATCCTGGCGGGCATCCTGACCCAGATGGTGCTCTGGTCCGTGAACCTGAAGCTGCTGGGCAAGGCCAACCAGGCGCTGCCCGCCCGCACCACTCCGGTGCTGCTGAGCCAGATGGACGTGGGCGGTGCGCTGCCGGTGCTGCTGGGCTTCTGCGTGGTGCTGGTGGCACTGCTGGTGCTGTTCTTCGGCACGGAGCTGGGCTGTGCCCTGCGGGCCACCGGCTGCAACCCGGTGATGAGCCGGGCCCAGGGCGTAAACACCGGGCTGATGAAGATCATCGGCCTGGCGCTGTCCAACGGCGTGGTGGCCCTGTCCGGTGCGCTGCTGTGCCAGTACCAGGGCTACACCGATGTGAACATGGGCCGCGGCGCCGTGGTCATCGGCCTGGCGGCGGTGGTCATCGGGCAGGCCGTGCTGGGCCGCCGGGGCGGCCGCATGGCCGTGCAGCTGGGCGGCGTGATACTGGGCGCGGTGATCTACTACATCGTCTATCAGGTCATCATCTTCGCCGGCTTCGACACCGACCTTCTGAAAATGTTTTCCGCCGTGGTGGTGGCCGTGTTCCTGGGTGCGCCCCACGTCAAAGCACAACTGAAAGCCCATTCCCGCAGTAAGAAAGGAGACAGCGGCCATGCTGAAAATGAATAACATCACCAAGACCTTCAACAGCGGCACCGTGGACGAGCGCGTGGCGCTGGACCACCTGAGCCTGACGCTGCGGGACGGGGATTTCGTCACCGTCATCGGCGGCAACGGCGCCGGAAAGAGCACCATGCAGAACGCCATCTGCGGCACCTGGCAGCCCGACGAGGGCAGCATCGAGCTGGACGGCGTCAACGTTTCCTCTCTGCCGGAGTACAAGCGCGCCCGCTACCTGGGCCGCGTATACCAGGACCCCATGATGGGCACCTCCGCCGGCATGGAGATCGAGGAGAACCTGGCTCTGGCGGAGCGCCGCGGCCGGCGCCACACCCTGCGTCCCGGCATCCGCCGCGGCGAGCGCGAGGACTATCGCCGCCGTCTGCGGGAGCTGGGTCTGGGTCTGGAGGATCGCCTGACCACCAAGGTGGGCACCCTCTCCGGCGGACAGCGTCAGGCGCTGACGCTGCTGATGGCCACCCTGCAGAAGCCCAAGCTGCTGCTGCTGGACGAGCATACCGCGGCGCTGGATCCCCAGACGGCCCAGCGGGTCATGGACATCACCGAACGCCTGGTCCGGGAGAACCACCTGACCACGCTGATGATCACCCACAATATGCGCGACGCTATCCACTACGGCAACCGCCTGCTGATGCTGCACAACGGGCGGATCGTGCTGGATATCTCCGGCGAGGAGAAGGCCCGGCTGACGGTGCCGGACCTGCTGGCACTGTTCAGCAAGGTCAGCGGCCAGGAATACGACAACGACCGCGCCCTGCTGGCGTAAACGCGAAGCCGGGGACTGCCCGTGAGGACAGCCCCCGGCTCTCTGCCCTTGACGGGCTGTGCGGCGGATGGTATGATGGTGGACAAAAGCGCCGGGACCGTTCCGGCGCAGGGGAGGACGCCATGAAAAAGATAGACAACTGCGAGAATTCCACCGTGCTGGTGGCGCTGCTGCTGGCGGGCATCCTGCTGGTCATGGGCGCCTACCGGCTGTTCTCCTGGCTGTGCAGCCGGGGGCTGACGGACACGCTGACCTGGGTGCTGGGCGCGGCGGCGCTGGTGCTGGCGGCGCTGGGCCTGCTGCTGGCGAGCCGCAGCTTCCGGCGGCTGAAGGAGCTGCATCTGTAAGAGAACACCCCTGACCGGCAGGTCAGGGGTGTTCTTTCTTTACAGCTCGAGGGGCGCCGGCACGGCGTCCGGCGGGATGGGGCAGGTGTACCCGGCCGCCGTCCGCTGCCGGAACTCGGCCTTGGCGGCCTCCAGCAGCGCGGGCTGTTCCAGCAGATCGATGGCGGCGGCGCACAGCACCTTGCCGGCGTGCACGGTGGCCTTATGGGCCATGGGCGTCTTGTTGCAGGACACCACCTGCCAGCTGTGGCAGGGGACGTGGTTGGGCCACACCGCCACATGGATCTGTGCCGTGGGGCACTGATAGCTGACATCGCCCACGTCGGTGGAGCCGGCGTTGAAGGCGGGACCCTGATACAGCGGCATCAGGAAGTCGTTGAAGTGGCCGGTCTGCATGGCCTTCACCTTTTCGGCGAAGGCGGGATCGTTCTCCGCGCCCACGCCGCCGGGGACGTCACGCCCCTCGTAGGTGGCGGATAGTGCCTCCATGAAAGCGTGTTCCTCCGCCGTGCAGGGCGGTACGCCCAGTTGGGAGAAGTTGTCGTACAGCACCTTCTCCAGCGCGTGGTTGCACACGGTGTCAGACAGGCCGTCCACGAAGCGGCGCTCGATGGTGGTGTCCGTCATCAGCGCCGCGCCCTGCGCGATCTTGTCCACCCGCTGGTGCAGGGCCATGCAGTCCTTGACGAAGTTGGAACGGATCATGTACAGGACGCTGGCCTGGTGCTGCACCACGTTGGGGCTTACGCCGCCTGCGTCCAGAATGGAGTAGTGCACCCGGGCGTCGCGGGGCATATGCTCCCGCAGGAACTGCACGCCCACATTCATCAGCTCTACCGCGTCCAGCGCGCTGCGGCCCCGCTCCGGCGCGGTGGATGCCTGGGACGCCAGCCCGTGGAACGTGTAGATCATCTGGATGCAGGAGTTGGTGGAGCCGGTAGTCACCTCGCTGCTGTCGCCGGGGTGCCACGTCAGCGCCGCGTCAAGGCCGTACCACAGGCCCTCCCGAGCCATATAGGCCTTGGACGCCACGCCCTCCTCGCCGGGGCAGCCGTACAGGATGACGGTGCCGCTTTTTCCGGTCTGGGTCAGATAGTGCTTCAGGCCGATGGCGGCGGCCATGGCCCCCGCGCCCAGCAGATTGTGGCCGCAGCCGTGGCCGCTGCCGCCCTTCACCAGCTCGTGGTACGCGGTGCTGCCCGCCGCCTGCGAAAGGCCGGACAGCGCATCGTACTCCGCCAGCAGGCCAATGACCGGCCCACCGCTGCCGAAGGAGGCGGAGAAGGCGGTGGGGATGCCGCATATGCCTTCCTCCACCTGAAAGCCCTCAGCCTTCAGCACCTTGACGAACAGGGCGGCGGACTTTACCTCCTGCATGGACAGCTCGGCGTAGTCCCAGATGGCGTCCGCCACCTCTGCCACCAGTTCCTTCTTCTCGTCAATGGCGGCCAGCGCCGCCTTTTTTGCATCGTTCATTGTCTGCTCCTTTTTCACAGCACCTTCTTCAGGAAATCCTGAAGGCGAGGGCTCTGGGGGTGATCGAAAACATCGGCGGGGGTGCCCTGCTCGGCGATCTTGCCGGCGTCCATGAACAGCACGCGGCTGCCCACCTCTTTGGCGAAGCCCATCTCGTGGGTGACCACCACCATGGTCATGCCGGACTGGGCCAGCTCCTGCATGACCTCCAGCACCTCGCCCACCATCTCCGGGTCCAGGGCGCTGGTGGGCTCGTCGAACAGCATGACCTCTGGCTCCATGGCCAGCGCCCGGACGATGGCCACACGCTGCTTCTGTCCGCCGGACAGCTGGGCGGGGTAATCGTTGGCTCTGTCCGCCAGGCCCACGCGCTGCAAAAGCGTCATGGCCTTGGCCTCAGCCTCCGACTTGGGGACTTTTTTGATCTTGATGGGCGCCATGGTCAGATTCTCCAGCACCGTTTTGTTGGGGAACAGATTGAAATGCTGGAACACCATGCCCATTTTCTGCCGATGGAGGGGGAGGTCCACCTTCTTGCCGGTGATGTCCACCCCGTCGAAGATGATGGAGCCGGAGGTGGGCGTTTCCAGCAGGTTCAGACTCCGCAGGAATGTGCTCTTGCCGCCGCCGGAGGGCCCGATCACCGCGATGACGTCGCCCTTGTACACGTCCACCGTGACGCCGTCCAGCGCCTTGACGTCGCCGCCGTTGTAGTATTTCTTCAGGTCCTTGACCTGGATAAGCGTCTGTGCCATCAGATATGCACCTCCCGCTGCTGCTTCCGCTTGCGCCCATAGCCGTTGTTCCGGTCGGCCTTCTTCATTTTTCTTTCAAAGTGGCCGAACACCTTGCTGAGCACGAACGTCATAATGAAGTAGATGACGCCCACGATCACCAGCGGCTCGATGGGCAGGTATGTGGCGCCCTTGACCACCAGGTACTGGGTCATCAGGTCGCCGATGAAGAACGTGGAGCCCAGGGACGTGTCCTTGATGATCATGATAAACTCGTTGCCCAGGGCGGGCAGGATGTTCTTCACTGCCTGGGGCACCACCACGAACCACATGGCCTTGCTCTCGCTGAAGCCAAGGCTCAGCGCTGCCTCCTTCTGCCCCGGATCTACCGCCTGGATGCCGGAACGGATGACCTCGGACACGTAGGCCGCGCTGTTGCAGATCAGGGCGATGGCGATGCAGAGGAACTTCTGCTTGTTCAACGCCGGGATCAGCATGGGCAGGCCGAAATAGAAGAAATACAGCTGCAGCAGCATGGGCGTGCCGCGGATGATCTCGATATAGATGGTGGACAGCCACCGCAGCGGCGGTATCTTCGACATCTTCATCAGTGCCAGCACAGAGGCGAACACCGCGCCGAAGGCTACGGTGATGGCGGCCAGCGCCAGCGTGTACGACACGCCGTCGATGAGGAATTTGTCCCAGTATTTCAGGAACAGCGCGGCCAGCTTTTCAAAGTCAATGAATTTCATGGTGATTTCCTCTTACTGTGTATACGACGGCGGGTACGGCTTTCGTACCCGCCGCCGCGGTGTATATCCGTGTCAGTTCAGTGTCAGCTCCTGTGCGTTCTCGCTCTTGCCCAGCTCTACGGCGTCCTTGTACCAGCCGTCGTAGAGGTTGGCCTCCTTGGCCTGTGCCAGAATGGCGTTCACCGCGTCCAGCAGCTCCGTCTCACCCTTCTGCATCATGA
>ERZ857965.2232-NODE-2232-length-16881-cov-6.968382_pt1 | contig 16881 bp, 10 predicted proteins | sample MGYA00519758_ERZ857965 | MGnify/ENA primary metagenome ERZ857965 (study PRJEB31778, sample SAMEA3449381) | human gut metagenome | biome: human gut; feature: human-associated habitat; material: faeces | place: United Kingdom | collected 2010/2012 ... | reverse complement strand
GGCGCCTCCCTCTAGTGCCGAGGGCGGCAAGTCCTCACGGAGGCAACCTTGTTGCCTATCGCTGCCCTTCTGAAGTGCATCGCCTAAATGATTGTATATTAATAATATAGCCATTTTCAGAGTTGGCAAAATTACAACCCTGAAAATGGCTAAGTCTCTGATGCACAGATGTTTACACGGTGCACCGCCCAACCATGCTGGCACTGGTTAACTGGGGGTACATTTGATTCCGCTACAGGCAGTACATTTCAAAGTGATACGGGTGGTACATTTCATTCTGATACGCCCGGTACATTTGAAAGTGATATGCCCGGTACATTTAAAGTGTCGCAATCAGTTTACACGGTGCGCCGCGTGTATCGTCGTGTTGGCGTGCCGGCTAGAAACTGGTGAAGGAGGACCGGGTGGGGCCTTCGACTCGGCGGCGGATTCGAGGTCGTCGGGATGGTTTATGGGGAAATCAAAACGAGTCCGGGCTTCTGCCGGAGCTACTATGGTGATGTAGTTCTGGTGGAAGCCCGGAGCCTCTGTTATGTGTGGTGCCGGCTCGAAACTGGAGGTGGAAACTCGGAGTCTTGTCGTGTGGAGTGCCGGCTAGCAATAGTCTGGTCAATACGTAACCGCGGAGACGCTTACCTAGAAGTTGGAGAAGGAGGACCAGGTGGTGGTCTTCGACTCTGCGGCGGATTCGAGGTCGTCGGGGAGATTTACGAAGAAGTCGAAACCGGTCCAGGCTTCTACTTGGTCAACGCTGACTGTGTAGTTCTGGTAGCTGTCGGAGTAGGCCTTGTGGTCGAACCAGAAAGCTATGCAGGACGCATTGGAGACCGTTCTGCCGGAATACTTCACCCGGAGTACAAGCTTGTAGAAGTAGTTCGGGATCGGAACTCTCTGTGAACTGGACTTGCTGGGACTCGTGTAATTTATGGCGCGAGACTCGCCCTCCTTTTCGAAAGCCACGCCCGTCACCACGTAGATCTCCTCGTTGTGGCTCTTGGCAATGCCTTGGACGGCATTCTCCAGATTGCTCCAGATTCCGCTGTTGAAACTGTTCTGGATTTGCGGGACCTGATTCGTCACGTAGAAAGTCTGGGCCTGCATCGTGGAGTTTCCGTTGCGCGAACCGTTCGGACACATGTGACCTCGCGAATACGTGCTGTTCGAATAGCTACCGTCAGTCACCCTGACCTGGTACTTCTCGTCAATGTTCGGGTTGTAGCTCCAGCCCGATGGCCGGCTGAGAGATCCCATGTGGCTGCTGTCCAATGGATATGCGGTCCAGAGGGGAGTCGTCATCTGTGTGTCGTAGAAGACGGTGTAGTTCCGCTCGCCGGCGTAGGTGGTGCTTACCACATACTGCGAGCCTTCCTTAGCCGAGGCGAGTTCGAGCCAATCCTTGTTTACAGCAGGCTGGGCGCTTCCAGGCATCTTGAAGACGGTCGGCGTGCCGGCATAGAACACTTGCTCGTCGGACGAGTATGAGCCTGTGTCTGATATGCGCGCGAACGCCTGAAAGACGTAGGATTTCCCTGGAACAAGGTCCGATAGGTGAGCCTCGAAAGTCCACCTGTCCGTGCCTGTCGCCGTGACCGAGCTTACGGTCAGTTTGTTTGTCAATGAATTTGAGGATGTGCCCCAATAAAAGCCAAGTTCGGCAGGTGAGCTACTGGCCCCTGTGTAAGAGCCCGACAGAGTCACCTCCGTCGAACTCAACACATTGGCCTCAATGTTTCTTACCTCCGCGTATGGCTTACGATCCGTGGGTTCTTGCCCGCCGGTGTCTCCGCCGGATGAGAGTCAGTCAGCGAGTTTGTATAATTGAGGTAAAGTATAAGACTCTTTCACCTCTGTATACATCCTATAGTAAGTACTATTATAAGTACTATTATTACACAATGTCCTTGTGGCGTTTTTACTATCTACTCCAGAAATAGACACACCCGTTGTCCCTAATGTAATTGTGAAAACAGAACCAGTAGTGTTTGAGCCACAAGCATTTGATGCTGGAACAGACAAATACTTGCTGTCGCTAAGAAGAATCTTATAACCGTTTGTGGTTTTTGAGATTTCTACCATATCCGCATTAACGGTTTCATTAGACTCAATCTTATTATCTATAATGGAAAGTTTGTTAGTGTTTTTAGACTTTAAGTCTTTTTTATCTACATAACTATGCGCGTTGTCACCAAAAACTATCAAATACTTTCCTGACCAATCAGTAGGAGCAGTAGTAACCTTAACGAAATAGCTAGTTGCGCCGCCTACAGTGTACTTCTTCGAAGCAACTGCGCTTGGTTTGTAACCTTCTGCAACGGCGATGGCCTTGATGGTCTGACCTTCGGTGAGTGTGACTGCGCTGAATACAGCGTCAGCCTCGGTAGGGTCTGCTGGAGCATCTCCTACTATGTAGTGGATAGTTGCCCCTACGGTCGCGCAAGCGATAGACACTACACCACCCTCTGCGATAGTAATCACCGGAGTTGCACAAGTAGGAAGTGGTGCCTTGTAAGTCAACTCAGAGTAGTCAGCAGGACAAAGCTCCCAAGTCGCCTTTTGGGTCTTTTTATCCACAAACAACTTCCAATCACAGTTAGTCAATGTGCCGCTGATAGTACCTCCGACTTTCCAGTCAGAAGGAGTGTTCCGACAATAAACCTCTACCTCCTGCGTTCCTACCATAAGGAAAACGCCATTGGTATACGTCTTACCAGTTGTGGTGGTAAATTTGTGTAGATCAGTTATCTCCTCATTAGTAAGAGTTACTGTGACTTTTGCAGCAGTTGTGGAAGGAGTACCGGTAGCCACCAATTCAGCAAGCGAAGCAAAAGTTGGGGTTGAGGTGCTTTCGCTAAATGTTCCGGAAACAGTCACGTCCTGTGCCGGCATAGTGAACTTATTATCAACTACATTAATTACTGTTCCGTCAGTAGCTGTGACAGACCAATCATTGTTGAACTCATAGCCAAGCTGAGGCTCGGCGGTCAATGTGATTTCTGTGCCTTCTTCTGCTTTGATAGCGGATGCCGATAATGTTCCGCCTTCAACAGATGCAAAAGAAACTAAATACTTGGCAATGGAAGGTCCCTTGTATAAGTAGACTGGCTCTACGCTTGTTCCTTCGTACCATCTAAGACCTCCGTTGCCGTTATTGTAATTATAACGGATTTGTCTATTTTTTGTACTTGACGCCTGTTTGATTACAAGAACATTCTTTTCGTCAAATGAAATAGTGAAGTCACAATTATCAGCAGAGTAGGTTCCGTCGAGATTGAATGCTCCTTTAGCACTAGCAGACAAATATTTACCTGAAGGGGTTAAGATAGAATATGTGTTTTCAGTAGTCCCCGGAACAACATCCACTGCCATCGTGCTATAAGTAGATGCAATGGTGTTGTTTTCAACGACAACCTTAGAACATTTTCCCCAAGTGCTATTCTCATAAACAGATTCGTCAAAAGCGTAATAATTGACATCATTAGCTCCTACAAGAAGATATGAACCGGACCAATCAGACTGAGCACTAGTTACAAGCACGAAATCCTTTGTGCCAGGTGTCTCACCGCCCTTCGCAACCCATTTATCATCAATGTCCTTAACGACCTTGTAGAGTTTGCCAGAGTAGTATGCGCCTGACGAATTTCGGCTGATGGTCATTTTGTGGTCGGTTGTCTCCACTTCAAGAGTCATACTGCTGTAGCTTGTCTGGCGGACATTGTACCAGAGCTTGAAATCAGTCGCATCAGGCGCAGTGCCTTCTTCAAATGTAATGGTAATTTCATTCAAAGGCTTATCGTCTGAAAAAACAAAATGGTTGTCATAGTCAGTTGTTACTGAAGAATTTGCGATGCTGCCGTCAGTAACAGAAAGTTTTGCGGAAACCACTTTTTCTGCAAGTTTGCTTGTGAAATGGAAATAAGCGATAGCCGTCTCGCGGGTCATATCGAAGATGATGTCTTTTCCATCATCTGTCTTTCCGGCTGGCGCTTCGGTCATAATGATGCCCCTCATCAAATCGTACTTGCTGTTGTAATCGTTGCCTTTTTGAGTACGTGGGGAACCAAACTCAACGGAGCCATCAGCTTCTGGTGCAGGATATGCTGCGTGATAGATCCATCTTCCGGTAAATTCAGGCAGAGCTGTACTGAAGGAGTATGAAGTCTCATTCCATGTTGCATGAACATCTTGCCCCTCTGCCATGTTGTCATTTAAATACTTTACGCTCAACACATCCCCATTCTCCCAGGCGGAGGTGAAGAGTGTTTCTTGTTCGTTCGGGGTGAGGGTGGCTTTGGTGGCGCCTTCGATTCCGGCGGTGGCACCGAAGTGTACGGTTACGAGATTGTCCTTAGTGGTTTCTACTGGGGCAACTTCTTTAGCGCAAGATGCTAATCCCAATGCGGCTACTGCGGCTGCAAAGAATAGTTTTGAGAATTGTTTCATAAGGCAATCTGTTTAAATCCATTCATCAGACTCTTCTACGACATCATTGCCTGTGATGTTTTGAATGCCGTTGCTCGCGAATCCGGCTTCGGTTTCTACGTAAACGACCTGGACTTCAGGGCGTTCGTAATTGTTGGTTGATTTTTTCATGATTGTTGTTAATTATTTTTATTTATCAGTTTCCATTATTTCAGTAACCATCAAGTGGTCAGATCAGTTACATCCTGCAAAGTTAGTCATTATATAGTATAAATGAAAAAAATTATTCGAAGATGAAGTCGTCGAAAATCAGGTCGTGGTGGTCGCTGTCCGGATGGCCGCTGTCCGGGTCTATCTGGATGCGGATCTTGGCATTGACCTTGGCCCCTAAGTCGTAGGTGAAACTTTGCTTGGTCTTGCGGTCGCTGTAGCTCTTCAGGGCGATCTGCTGCGGATTTTTCCATCCGTCGGTGTCGAATTCGCAGTAGGAAATCGTTGCGGATACCCAGAACTCGGAGAACCAGTAGCTGAAGCTTACTTTCGAGAGATTCTCGATGAAGTATTCCATTTTCAGGTGGCCGAACTGTGACTGGCCGTAATAGTCCGGGTCTTCCTTGTAGATGCGCAGCTGGGCGCTCTGCTTCCCTGTAATAGGATTCTGCCAGGAAAATGAGCCGAACCAGGTGCTCCACTGGAGGTTTTCGCGTCCTGCGGTCAGGCCGTATTTGTAGTATGACGGCTTGTCTGTCGTCGGAAATCCGCTCTCAAAGCCTTCTTTCAGAGGCAGATCCACACGCACGAGCGGTCCGTATTCCTTTTCAATGCCGGTCTGGAAGTCTTCCTCGATGAAGCCGCCACGGTAGCGGACTTTGATGCTGTTCATCTCCCATCTTTCGCTCTGTGTCGTGCCCATGCAGTAGAAGCAGACTTCGTCGTATTCGCCTTCGACTGTGTAGGAGCCGCCTGCGTCAATGTTCTTCGTCTCTGACTTTTTCGCACGCCCGTCCACCGAGTGGGCGATTTTTGTCAATGTTGCAGAACCTACTGTTACACTTAAGAGTTTGGCTCCGTTGTGGGCGCGGACGCGGATGTATCCTCCGTTCTTCGATGCTGAGGTGCTCTGATAGAAGCGGATGCCCGAGTAGTCGTCGAGCACGCGTGGCCAATCCGTTCCCTTGCCCTGAGCGCAGACGTAGTCGATATTGCCGAAGTCATCGAGGTAGTCCTGAAGGGGATTGTAGAACTCGTGGTACTCTTCGTTGTGGATGAGGTCCGGATGCTGCGGGGTAGGTTTGGTCTCCACCTTTGTCGCTCCGGGGTTCAGAACTGTCACGTTTACGGTCTCTTCTGTCGAGCCTTCGCCGGGATTCTCGCTTCCTCCCGGATTCTCACCTTCGCCAGGTTTTCCGCCTTCTTCAGGTTTGTTTCCTTCTCCCGGTTTCTCTTCGCCGCCTGGATTTTCTTCTCCGGTTCCCGGTTTCCCCGGCTGTTCGGTTCCGTTCCCTTCATCGGGTTTTACTGTCGTTTCCGGCGAGCAGGCCCCGGCAATGGCTATGAATGCTGCCAGAAAAAGTGTTGCTATATGTCTTGTATTCATATTGTTGAGTTGTAATTCCGCGAAAAAATCAGTTCACGCCAGTCGCGGCGTTCTGCAAAATGTCGGACAATTCCACGAAGTTACGCATATTTATCGACAAATTGAAAAAACCGACCAAATGGAAAATCTTGGGAGTGGTGGATTGAAAATTCTGGGAGTGAGGTATTGAAAATCTTGGGAATCTTGTATTGAAAATGTCCGGAATGTAAATTTCATTGAAAAAATTCGTATATTTGCCAAAATATATTTGTTAGAAATGCAGTTCGTAAATTCAGCAATTCCGGAGGGTCTCACCTTCGATGATGTTCTACTCGTTCCTGCACGCTCCGAAGTCCTTCCGAGAGCTGTAGATGTTTCCACCAAATTCACAAGAGATATTTCTCTCTGCACTCCTATTGTTTCTTCTGCAATGGACACTGTTACTGAGGCTGATCTTGCTATCGCGATGGCTCGTGCCGGCGGTATCGGTGTGATTCACAAGAATATGACCATTGACCAGCAGTGCGAGCAGGTCCGCAGGGTCAAGAGAGCGGAGAACGGTATGATTTACGATCCGGTCACCATCAGTCCGGAGGCTACTGTGGGCGATGCATTGGCCCTTATGGCGAAGCATCACATCGGCGGCATTCCTGTAGTGGACTGCGCCGGCAGGCTCATCGGCATTGTCACGAACAGGGACCTGCGTTTCCAGGACAATAAGAAGATTCCGGTTTCGGACGTGATGACGAAGGATAATCTGATCACGGCGAAGAAGGGAATCAGTCTTCAGGATGCCACCGGCATTCTCCGCAGCAGCAAGGTGGAGAAGCTTCCGGTCGTGGACGAGGACAACAAGCTTGTAGGTCTCATCACCTATAAGGACCTTATGAAGATAAAGGACAATCCTATCGCTTCCAAGGATTCGAAGGGACGTCTTCTCGTGGCTGCTGCAGTCGGCGTGAAGTCTGACACTCTCGACCGGATCGAGATGCTCGTGAGCGCAGGTGCTGACGCGGTCGTCATTGACACTGCTCATGGCCACTCCGTGGGTGTGCTCGAGGTGATTTCCAAGGCTTGCGAGGCGTTCAAGAACAGAGATATACAGATTGTTGCGGGCAATGTTGCCACGGGTGAGGGTGCCAAGGCATTGGCAGATGCGGGTGTGAGTGCGGTGAAGGTCGGTATCGGACCTGGTTCCATCTGTACGACACGTATCATCGCCGGTGTCGGAATGCCTCAGCTGACGGCTGTGATGCTTGCGTCCAAGGCATTGGAGGGAACGGGCGTGCCTGTGATTGCTGACGGCGGTATCCGTTATTCGGGTGATATCGTGAAGGCATTGGCGGCAGGTGCAAGCACCATTATGGCCGGCTCATTGTTTGCCGGAACTGAGGAGTCACCTGGTGAGACCATCATCCTGAACGGAAGGAAGTTCAAGGCGTACAGGGGAATGGGTTCGCTCGAGGCTATGGAGCATGGTTCCAAGGACAGGTATTTCCAGGATATGGAAGAGGATGTGAAGAAGCTTGTTCCGGAAGGAATCGTGGCTCAGGTGCCGTTCAAGGGCACTGTGGCTGAGGTTGTTTACCAGCTTGTGGGCGGTCTGCGTGCAGGTATGGGCTATGTGGGTGCGAAGGATATCGCTTCTCTGCGTGGCGCCCAGTTCGTGCGTATCACCAATGCGGGTTACCTCGAGAGCCATCCGCATGATGTGACTATCACCAAGGAATCACCTAATTATTCGAGATAGATTTGAGTACTCGCAGAGTCCTGAATATTATAGGCGTATGCTTTTTCGTAATCGTCCTGCCGATGTTGAATTCGTGCAAGACGATTATGTCGTTTGTCCGTGACGGCAAGGTCGTGGCTGAGGTGGGGTCCGAAAAATTGTATGATACGGATTTGGCGACGTTCATTCCGGACGGCATTTCGGCTGAGGACAGCACTCGGCTTGCGCTCCAGTACATAAATTCATGGGCTACCGATATGGTGTTCAATGATGTGGTGGACAGGGAGTTGTCCAAGTCGGAGAAGAATGTCACCAAGGAACTGGAGGACTATCGCCGTTCGCTGCTGAAGTACCGCTATGAGCAGAAGTACATAACCCAGAGGCTTGATACGGCTGTGACTGACGGGCAGATAGAGAAGTACTATGAGGACCATATTGAGAATTTCCGTCTGGCTCTGCCGATTGCCAAGGCGAAGTTCCTCTGCATCTCTGCCGATTCGCCGAACTTGAACATCATCAAGAAGAAGCTGCTTTCGTCTGATGCGGATGATATAATGGAAGGTGACAGCCTGACGTATTCATCTGCATTGAGATATAACTTCTTCGGCGGGGGCTGGGTGAATATGGTGAGGCTGTCGCGGGAGTTCGGGACGGATTACGGGTCGTTGCTGGCGGTGATGAAGGACGGGATGGTGGAGATTCCGGACGGCAGCGGCAATCTGAACATTGCCTTTGTCAGCGAAATGATGAGGGCGGGGCAGACCGGACCGGTGGAATATTATAGGGAACAAATAAAAGATATTATCCTGAGTACCAGAAAACAGGCTTTGATTTCAGGTTTGGAACGGGACTTGTTAGAGAATGCGCGCGCTCAAGGCGCTTTCGTTATAAAATGATGATTTATTGATTATGAAGAATATACTGAAACTTGCAGCAGCTGTGGTTGCGGTGTTGGCTTCGGCGCAGATGCCACTCAATGCCCAGAAATATGGTAATGGGCTCATTGACAAGACAATAGCTGTCGTGGGCAATGAGATGATTTCATTGTCGGAACTGGAGCAGGAGATTCTGTATATGCGTATGCAGGGGATGTATTCCGACAGGAATATGCGTTGCGAGCAGCTGGAGCGTATGCTTGAGTCGAAGCTTTTCCTGATGCAGGCGCGTGTGGATTCTCTCACGGTGAACCAGGAGATGGTGTCAAGCACTCTGGCGCAGCGTATCGACCAGATGCGTACTCAGCTCGGGGGTGATGACAATGTGGAGAAGGCCTACGGCAAGCCGATGTATAAACTTCGTCAGGAATGGAAGCAGCAGCTTGAGGATATGTCGCTTACCCAGCAGATGCAGTCTCAGATTGCTTCGGCGGTGCCTGAGCTGACTCCGCACGATGTGAAGGAATATGTTTCTAAGACTGATGTCGCGGACCTGCCTATGGTTCCGGTGAAGTATCAGCTGAGCCAGATCTGTATCTATCCGGACCGCGAGGCTGCGAATCTTGCGGTGAAGGAGAGGCTGCTGAGCATACGTGAGCGAATTATCAACGGTGAGAAATTCTCTACATTGGCCCGTATCTATTCTGAGGACCCGGGCAGCGCGAGGAAGGGCGGCGAACTGGGGCTTGCGTCGAAGTCGATTTTCTGGCCGGCATTTTCTGATGCGGCGATGTCGCTCAAGCCTGGTGTGATTTCCCAGATTGTGGAGACGCCGGACGGCTTCCATATTATCGAGGTGCTCGAGAAGAAGGGGGATATGTTCAATGCCCGCCATATTCTCATGAAGCCGGTCTATACGGATACTGACAGGCAGAAGGCGTTCAAGACGCTCGACTCGCTCAAGACTGAAATCCAGAACAAGGCTGTCACTTTCGAGCTTGCGGCGAAGTTCTATTCTCAGGACAATCAGACTCGTACCAATGGCGGCCAGATGGCTGACCCGAATACCGGTTCCGCGTATTTTGAGATCGACCAGCTGAAGCCTCAGGACTATGCTGCCATCAAGAATCTGAAGGAAGGAGAGATCTCCGAGCCTGTGGAATCGCTTGACAATGAGGGCCGTAGCGGTAATACTGTGTATAAGATAATCCGCGTGGACAAAATCATTCCGTCCCACACTGCTTCGTTCGAGAATGACTACAGCGAGCTGCTGGACGAGGCGAAGGCCAAGAAGCAGAATGAGGCTATCGACGAGTTCATTGACAGCAAGATAAAGACGACATATATCACTATCGACCCGCTGTTCAAGGACTGTAATTTCTCTCGCGAGGGCTGGAACAAGATAGTTGCTCAGTGCGCGTCCGAGGCGGCTGAAAAGTAAGATATTGAGTGTCAATGAATTTCCGTAAGCTTTTCATATCTGTCGTTACGGTTCTCTCGACATTGACAAGTCTGTCTGCACAGGAAAATGGCAGTCAGAAGGACTCGCTCGTTCGTCTTCTGAGCGCGCAGTCCATGGAGCTTATCGAGAAGGACGGCGTCGATTACCGAAAAGTGACGGGACCGGCGAGGTTTCTGCACAATGATACTTATCTCATCTGTGATACGGCGCTCTGGAATATGAGTTCCAATGAAATCTACGCCATCAGCAATGTGAAGATTCTCCAGGACCAGACGGTGCTGACGGGAGACAGGCTGACTTATTACATTGACAGGGACCTGGCTGAGTTCAGGGGTACATTGGTGCAGCTCGAGGACAAGGACCGGAATGTGCTGCGTACCGAGCATCTGGACTACAACACGAAGGACAGTGTGGCGGTTTTCTTCAACGGCGGTTCGATGAAGGATGCCGAGGGACAGATAATCGAAAGCCGCACAGGTACTTACGATTCCAAGATAAGGACGTTCACGTTCAATGACCGGGTGAATATGTTCACGGATTCGGTGTTCGTGAAGTCCACTACCATCGTCTATGATGCCAGGACCAATGTGGCGACGTTCGGGTTCGACACGGATACCTGGCAGGATGACAATATGCTTTCGGCCAATGGCGGCTGGTATGACCGCGGACGTGAGATTTTCCTGTTCCGGAACAATGTCCACGGCATGAGTGATACTCAGGAAGGCTGGGCGGACTCCTTATATTATTATAGGTCATCTAAAAATATCGAGCTGCTTGGCAATGCGCAGGTGACTGACACTACGCGTGATGTCTCGGCTCTGGCCGGGCGGATTTTCTATACGGATTCGTTGTCCGAGGTGAAGCTGACGAGGGACCCGGCGGTGATCGGCGTGATGAAAAATGCTGAGGATCAGCCGGATACGGTCTATTTCGGGGCTGACACCATTTTCGCACGTACCTATATGATGTTTCAGGTCAATGAATCTGAGATAAAGAATTCCAAGTCCCGCATGGAGGATCTGGCGGTGGATGCTGTCCAGGCTTATCGTCAGAAGGCGGCCAAGGAGGCGGCTGAAGCTGCGGCCAAGGCGATGGAGAATGACCCGAACCGTCCTAAGCCGAACAAGAAGCAGACGGAAGAGACCGGTGCTGTGGCTGCTGCAGGAGGGGCTGCGGAGACTTCGGGGGCGGCTGAGACTTCCGAGTCCGAGGCTTCCGAGAGTGATGCATCTGAGTCTTCGGATGTTTCGGAGGCGGATGAGGCTTCTGAGTCGGATGAGGCTTCCGGGGAGAATGGTGATGAGGCGACTGATGCAGCTGAGGGGGCTGAGGGCGCTCCGTCAGACTCATTGACAGCCAAGACATTGACCTCGGCTAAGGATTCGACCGCGATGGCAGCTGGTGCACAGGCCTCTGAGGCGGATTCTGTTTCTCACGCGCCCGCATCGCTCGGCCCTGCAGCTGGTGCACTTCAGAAACCGGCCGGCAGGCTCGCTCATGCGTCCGATTCCCTTTCGCACATTGCTGACACGCTCTCGCATTCGGCAGATTCGCTCGCAAATGCAGCAGATTCATTGACAGTAGCCGCGGACTCGCTTTCCGCACCGAAGGACTCCACGAAACTGAATTTCATCACGGCTATCAAGAACGTGAAGATGTTTCGCAAAGATATACAGCTCGCTTGTGACTCATTGGTTTACAATGACTTGGATTCATTGGTCCGAATGTATGAGAAGCCGTTTGTCTGGAATGAGGGCAACAGGCAGTATTCTGCCGACAGCATCTATGCGGTGATCAAGGACAGGGCCATGCAGAAGGCCAGCCTGATGTCCAACGCCTTCATCATCGTGAAAGAAGACTCGTTGTGCTTCGACCAGATCAGGGCCACGGAAATGCTCGCCTACTTCGACACTACCGGGGCATTGACACGATTCGATGCTCTCGGCGAGGCGAATGCCGTTTTCTATCTGCAGGAGGACAGCGTCTATGCGACCGTGAACAAAAGTGCTGCTAAAATGCTCTCTGCGCGGTTCCTGAACGGGGAACTGGACAAGGTCTATTACTTCGATGCCGCGAAAAACGATGGCTATCCGGTGGCTCAGATGACGCGTGATGAACGTGTGCTGAAGGGCTTTGACTGGCAGATAGATGCGTGCCCGCGCGGCAAACAGGACATTACCACGCTCTCTCTGCGTGCATCGGAGCGCAGTTCATATTCGGCCCGTCCGCGTGCAACTTTCGAATACACAGACAGATACTATCCTGGTTACATCCCGGGCATAATGAAGCAGATCCGCGAGGGCAAGGTGGCCAAGGCCAATGCAGAGGCTCGCAGGAAGGCTGCCGCAAAGGCTAAGGCCGCTGCCGCAGATTCATTGACGGTAGCTGGCGACTCGCTGTCCGTGGCGCAGGATTCATTGTCACTCTCTCCTGCGGACTCGCTCGGAACGTCCCTCCCGTCTGTCGCGGATTCGACAAAGGCCGCAACTGATTCTCTGTCAATATCTTCTGATTCGTCTTCTGCCAATGCTCCTGTGCTGGATCCGTCCGCGTTGAAGAAGGCGCAGCGTGATTCCATTCGTGCGGCGAAGATTGCTGCCCGTGAAGCCAAATGGGCAAGGCTCGACAGTCTGGATGCAGCCAAAGCCAAGGCAGCCGCGGATAAGAAAGCTGCCAAACTTCGTGCGAAGAAGCTGAAACAGCTCAAGGCCCTGAAAGCCAGGGAGGAGAAGGAGAATGCCCGTCTCGAGAAATACAAGGCCGCATACCTGAAACAAAAGGAGCGCGACGACCTCAAAGCCGCCGCTAAGGCCGCCCGTGAGGCGGAGAAAACAGCCCGCGAGGCGGCGAAAGCGGCCCGGAAAGCCGATGACAACGCAGGTGCGCCAGAGAAATCAGAGCCGGCAGGTGGAGCGGAGAAAGGCACGACGTCAGAGGAGATATTTCCCGCACAGAAAGGCTGAGGTGCTGACTGAAAAGCAACCCAGCGGCGGGATTATGGTACCAATGAGCATAATGCTAATGCTGTAATGGTAGTTGTAATGCATTGATGAGTAGGATGTTATGAGCATTTGAGCTAATGTGCAAAGATGCTCACTCCCCTAAAATAATAGGGTGATGAGCATCTTTGCATTTCGCTTTTAGGGTATGTAAGTGATTGTATGTTAATTTATTACATCTGAATTTGCCGACTTGCAGGTATGCTCATTGGTTCAGTAATTACCTATGGTGGCACGCTGAGGTCGTGTTGCTGCGTCGACTTTCCGTATCCCTACTCCGCGAACAGCTTGACGATGTTCAGGACTACTTCGGAGGCCTTCTCGATGTTCTCGAGAGGGGCGAACTCCATCTTGCCGTGGAAGTTCAGGCCGCCGGCGAAGATGTTCGGGCATGGGAGGCCTTTGAAGGAAAGGTTCGCTCCGTCAGTGCCGCCTCGGATAGGCTGAATTTTCGGCTTGATGCCTGCCATCTCCATGGCCTTGACAGCCTTTTCGACAATGAAATAGTATGGCTCCACCTGCTCACGCATGTTGTAGTACTGGTCCTTGACCTCCAGAGTGGCAGTGCCTTCACCGTATTTGACATTGATGAAATTGACACATTGACCTATAAGCTCCTTCTTTTCCTCGAACTTCTTGCGGTCGTGGTCGCGGATGATGTAGCTGAAATCAGCCTCCTCTACCGAGCCCTTGAAACTGATGATGTGGAAGAATCCGTCATAGCCCTCGGTGATCTCAGGACGTTGGCCGATAGGAAGCAAGTCATTGAATTCCATACCGATAAGGATGGCGTTCTTCATCTTGTCCTTCGCGTAGCCCGGGTGGACATTGCGCCCCTGGATATGGAGCTTGGCGGAAGCGGCATTGAAATTCTCGAACTCCAGCTCGCCGATTTCGCCGCCGTCCATCGTGTAGGCGTAGTCGGCACCGAAGCGCTTCACGTCGAACTTCACGACACCGCGGCCGATTTCCTCATCCGGAGTGAAACCGATCTTGATGTCGCCATGCTTGAACTCAGGGTGCTCCATGATGTATTGCGCCGCGTTCATGATCTCCGCCACACCGGCCTTGTCGTCAGCTCCGAGCAGCGTGGTGCCGTCAGTGGTGATGATGGTCTGGCTCTTGTGAGCCAGCAGCTCAGGGAACTCGGACGGCCTCAGGAACAGGCCCGGCACACCTTTCAATGCGATGTCTCCACCGTCGTAGTCCTTGATGATCTGCGGCTTGACATCCTTTCCGGAAGCGTCCGGAGACGTATCCACATGCGCGATGAAGCCTATGGCAGGAACTTTCTTGTCAATGTTGGACGGGATGGAGCCCATGACGTAGCCGTACTCGTCCAGGGTAGCCTCCACGCCCATATCGTTCAGCTCCTTGCAGAGCAACTTCAGCAAATCCAGTTCCTTGGCAGCGCTTGGCTGTGACTCCGAATTTTCATCTGACTGAGTGTCGATGGCGACGTATCTCAGAAATCTGTCCAATATCTTTTCCATATCTCGTTATTGTAATTGTTTTTTCTCATTGACCTTCATCGCGACCCCGATAATGAACGCGATGATACCTATATAAGGAAGAAGCGCAACAGCTTCACCGTACTCTGCGTGCCACGAAGTCAGGAACAGATCCACATTCGCGAACTTGAGGATGGCGCTGACAACACCCATCAGGGCGCCGCCTGCAATAAATCCTGAAGCGATAAGCGTACCCTTTTCGTGTCTCTCTGCATTGACCTGGGCATCCTTGCTGCGGGAAGCTACGAACCACGAGATGGCGCCGCCGATGAGCAGAGGCAGGTTCAGGTCGATAGGAATGAACATTCCGAGTGCGAAAGCGAGAGCCGGTATCTTGCACATTGTCAGGACAATAGCGATGAGCGCACCGATTCCGTAGAGAATCCACGGAGCACCGCCGCCGTTCATCAGCGGCTGGATAACGGCTGCCATTGCATTGGCCTGAGGCGCGACGAGAGCATTGTCCCCGGTGAATCCGAAGGTCTTGTTCAGCACGAGCATCACTCCGCAGACAGTGGCAGCAGCGACAGCGACGCCCGCGAACTTCCAGATTTCCTGCTTCTTAGGCGTGGTGCCGAGCCAATATCCGATTTTCAGGTCAGTCACGAACGAGCCCGCCACAGACAGCGCCGTGCACACGACTCCGCCGATCACCAGCGCCGCCGCCATACCGGCATTGCCCTTCAGCCCGACCGCCACGAGGATCAATGATGCTATGATCAATGTCATAAGTGTCATGCCGCTGACAGGGTTCGAGCCCACGATGGCGATAGCGTTGGCAGCCACGGTCGTGAACAGGAAGGAGATGATGCCCACGATCAGCACGCCGACCAATGCCTGCCAGATGTTTTCCACGACTCCGCCCAATGCGAAGAATGCGAAAATCGCCAGCAGGGCTATGACAATGCCGAAAACAATCGTCTTCATCGGCATGTCTTCGTCTGTGCGCTCGGTGGCTTCGGCTTTTGTGCCCGGCTTTTTCGTGAACTCGCTTGCGGCAAGTCCTACGGCCGATTTGATGACGCCGAAAGACTTGATGATGCCGATGATGCCGGCTGTGGCAATGCCGCCGATGCCGATGTGACGCGCGTATTCCTTGAAGATCTGGTCTGCGGACATGTCTCCGATGGTCTGCGTGATGCCGCTGTTCATGAGGTCAATGACTTGGCCGCCCCAGATGAGATTCATCAGCGGGATGATCACCAGCCACACCAGGAAGCTGCCGCAGCAGATTATGAACGCGTATTTGAGACCGACAATGTAGCCGAGTCCGAGTACTGCAGCGCCGGTGTTCAGCTTGAGTACGACTTTGGCTTTGTCTGCAATGTGTTGGCCGATTGCAGTGACTGTGGTGGATACCGTTTCGCTCCATGCGCCGAAAGTGGCGATGATGAAATCGTAGAGTCCGCCCACGAGACCGCTGAGTATCAATGTCTTGGCATTGTTTCCTCCGCCTTCGCCGCTAATCAGGACCTGTGTCGTGGCTGTGGCTTCAGGGAAAGGATACTTGCCGTGCATCTCCTTTACGAAGTATTTTCTGAACGGAATCAGGAAGAGGATGCCGAGAATGCCGCCGAGAAGGGAGGACAGGAACATATGCATAAAGTTCACCTCTACACCTAATATATATATGGCAGGGAGAGTGAAGATGGCGCCGGCAACCACTGAGCCGGAGCATCCGCCTATGGACTGGATGATGACATTCTGTCCGAGGCCGCCTTTTTTGCCCAATGCGCTTGTAAGGCCTACGGCAATGATGGCGATCGGAATGGCAGCTTCGAATACCTGGCCGACCTTCAGTCCGAGGTATGCGGCAGCGGCTGAGAAGATGATGACCATGATCAGGCCGACGCATACTGAATAAGGTGTGACTTCAGGATAGTTTTTCTGAGGGCTCAGAAGCGGTTCGTACTTTTCGCCCGGTTTAAGTTCTCTCTGCGCGTTCTCGGGCAGAGTCGTTCTTTTTTCTTCCATTTGCTTATCTGTCTATGTGTTTTAGCAATCCTTAAAAAAACAACCTGCATCTTAAGTTGTTTTGTCAGCGCGACTCTTCCGGCCGCGTCATACAAACTTAAGCAAAATCCATTTATTTCGACAGGTTTTGGGGGTGAAAATGGTGTATAAAATGTTTTTTATGAAAAAAAATGATAAAAAAAGTCGGAAAAAATTTGGAGGTAATGAAAAAGTGCGTATCTTTGCAGTCCGTTTGAGAAACAACGATGCTGAAAAGCTTCAGAAACACGTTCAAACGGCCAAGTTCATTGACAACATTGAGAGAGAATAAGAGGTAAAGATAGAAAAGAAAATCAG
>ERZ857965.2210-NODE-2210-length-17034-cov-44.664939_pt1 | contig 17034 bp, 18 predicted proteins | sample MGYA00519758_ERZ857965 | MGnify/ENA primary metagenome ERZ857965 (study PRJEB31778, sample SAMEA3449381) | human gut metagenome | biome: human gut; feature: human-associated habitat; material: faeces | place: United Kingdom | collected 2010/2012 ... | reverse complement strand
GGGCAGACAGGGGATTGAACAGGAAAGATACCTGACGATCACGATTGAGAGAAAGGACTTTGAGGAGGCAAGGCACAGTTTGCCACACTTGAGGCAACAATACACAAGATACCTTTATCAATAATGCAAAAAAAGCATTAACAGAAGCACAGGAGCGACTCAATGCCAGATGTGAGCAGATAAAGTCACAGGTATCTGAGATAAAGGTACAGGTAAAATCTACTGCCAAGAACATTGTTGATGAAACAAAGGCAAAGGGCAGGGCGGCACTTTACAGGGTGACAGAGTTTGTAGGAATCAAGAAAAGACTTCTCAATGTCAGAACAGCAGTATTTCGATTGTATGAAAACTATTGTAAAAAAATGATGCAACATGACATAATCGGATTGACTAAAGCGGCATAGATATTTATAATATAGACAAAACGAAAATGACATGAACGGAGGACAGGGTAATGGAGAAAACGGTAACACTTGAAGAGGCATTAAAAAGAATTGAGGAGCTGGAAAAAGAGAATGCAGAACTTCGGGAGGAATTGGAGTATTACAGAAATCGTAAGTTAAGCGGTCGTCAGAAACATAACGCCAAGTGGATGGCAATTTATAATGATTTTGTTGTTGGATATGAGAGTGGTATGACAATGGTAGAAATTGCGAAGCGGAACAATGTCAGTGAGAGGACGATTTATAGGTATAAAGCGTATTATGACAAACTGAGGGAAAAAGAGGAATAGACCATTTTACTGGCGTCAGTAAAATGGTTCATGTGGGAGGAGAAAGTTTAATATGGAAAAGAAAATGATTAACAGAAATAATAGAACAATAATAACAAATCGGACATATTGCTGATGTCAGCAATATGTTCATATGAGAATTGCGGACGATTTTTTTGACCGCAAATGGATGGAGGAGTTCCATGGCAGAAGATAAAAAGAAAGATGAAATTGCAGTAATTGAGATCAATGAAGAATTTATGAAACAAAAATTATATGAATTTCGGGGGATGTAAAGTATTATTAGATGCAGATCTAGCTGAAGTATATGGATATGAACTTAAGGCTTTTAATCAGCAGGTAAAAAGAAATATAGAAAGATTTCAGAATGATATGATGTTTCAATTATCTGATAATGAAGTTGAATATTTGCGGTCACAATTTGTGACCGCAAATATAAGCAGCAAATCTCGCAGCAATCCTTACGTTTTTACGGAACAAGGTGTATACATGTTAATGACTGTACTAAAAGGGAAACTTGCGGTAAGACAAAGCATTGCATTGGTGAGAACCTTCAAAAGAATGAAAGATTACATTTTAGAAAATCGAGATCTTATTGGTCAGAGGGAAATACTTCAGTTAAGCATGGAGACAGCTAACAACAGAATAGAAATTAACAAAATTGCAGAAGTTGGAACAGATGGAGAACATAGTGGAGGATTAACCTGTGAAATCACAATTTGTAGCTTCACGATAATGGAACGATATAAGTAGCTTATAGAAATTGCAACCGATTTGTTTGGAGGAAGAATGGAAGAAACAAAAGAATTGATTACTACAGATGATATTCGTAGTAAAGTGTATATAATTCGTGGACAGCAGGTAATGCTGGATAAAGATTTGGCAGAAATTTATGGCTATGAAGTAAAAAAGTTAAATCAACAAGTAAAAAGAAATATAGAAAGATTTCCGGAAGATTTTATGTTTCGACTATCTAATAGTGAAATTGATTCCGTGAGGTCACAAATTGTGACCTCACGGAAAAAGGATTTTTTTTCTGGACAGGAAGGCGGACGTAGATATTTACCATACGCATTTACAGAGCAGGGAATTTATATGCTTGCAACAGTTCTTCGTGGAAAATTAGCGGAACAACAGAGTATATTTATTATGCGTACTTTTAGGGAGATGCGTCACTATATTAGGCAGAATCAGCAGTTTGTTACCAGAAATGAAATGGATCTTTTAACAGCAAAGGTTGGAACGATAACGGAGAGGCAGAACCGAATGGAGAATAAGGTAGATTCAATTCAAAAAGATGTGAATATCTTAGCAGATAATTTTATTACCGATAAAGACAAGAAGAATTTTGTGATTTATAAAGGACAGAAGTTAGAGGCTGACATTGCTTACATAGAAATCTATCAGCAAGCAAAAAAATCAATCTATGTTGTAGATGATTATATGAATGCAAAGTCATTACAACATCTTTCTCAGAAGGCTGATGGTGTGGAGGTTGTTTTGTTCACAGAAAATGGAAAAGGTGGGAAGGGATTTCTTACAAAATCTTTAGTGACAGATTTTCAAAATGAATATCCTTCTCTTCAAATTAAGCCCAATCCTGATTGTCATGATAGGATAATTGTACTTGATTATTGTGAGGAGACAGAACTGGTTTATCACTGCGGAGCATCCAGTAAAGATGCAGGAAAGAAGCTCTGTGCAATTAATCAGATTGCAGAAACCGCAATTATTCATCCGGTAATAGATAGATTACTTTTGCTGCCGGATAAACAAATATAACCTGCAGTCGATTTTTTTCGACCGCAAAATTGATGTTATGAGGTGATCAGAATGTCTAAAGAGAAAATAAAAGTGTATCTTTACACCCGTGTCTCGACAACCATGCAGATAGATGGCTATTTTATGTTCTTGTATTTAAACTTTCCAGATTTGGAAGAAATGCGGCAGATGTACTTGCAACATTACAAGTAATGCAGGATTTTGGAGTGAATCTGATTTGTGTGGAGGACGGAATAGATTCATCCAAAGATGCCGGGAAGCTTATGATATCTGTTCTGTCAGCAGTGGCAGAGATTGAACGTGAGAACATTCGTGTTCAGACAATGGAAGGAAGGCTGCAGAAAGCCAGGGAAGGTAAATGGAACGGTGGTTTTGCACCATATGGATATTCTCTCATTGATGGAAAACTGGAAGTCAATGAGGAAGAAGCAGTTGCCATCAGAATGATATTTGACCAATATGTAAATACGGATTTGGGTGCAAATGGAATTGCAAAGTATCTTGAAAATCATGGAATCCATAAGATAGCCAGACAGAATGGTAAAAATCCGTTATTTGATGCTGCTCTTATCAGATGGATTCTCTTGATTATGAGGATAAGCATTATCAGCGGAGAAAAACAGATTTAGAGAACCATTTGTACAAGACTTATGATAAAATAGATGATGCAGAGGAATTGCTGGTATCTGCAAAGACTAAGAAACGTTCTCTGCTGGCAGATAAGATTACAGGGGATAACATTTACAAGGCTCTCGTGTTCTTTGATAAATTGTATGCTCAAATGAACGAAGCAGAGAAACGGGAGTTCCTGTCGCAGTTAGTGGATAATGTGCAGATTTACGAAGAACGCAAAGAGAATGGTCAGTGGCTGAAATCTATAGAATTTAAGTTGCCGATTATAGAAAAAGAGTTTACACTAAGTTTGGACAATGATACACAAAATGAGACTGTAATTTTGTTGTCCCGAAAGGCTCCAGATGCCGAAATTAAGGTAAGATTGGATATGTCAGAATTAGACATAACAAGTGCAGAAAGCAATGCAACATACAAAGAAATACAGGAATATGTAAAAAATAAATATGACCTGCATGTAACAAATTTATATATAGCGCAAGTAAAACGTGAATTTGGAATTATAGAAAGAGAAAACTATAATACAGGTGAAGGCAAGGTAAAAGTACCACAAGTAACACCAGAAAAACGAAAGGCGATTATAGAAGCATTAAAATATTATCAAATGATATAAAAGCCTTTTGTTTTTCAGCATCACGAAGAAAATCTATGATTTTCACAAGTGATGGTCAGCTCCACGAAGTGGAAGAAAAAAGGGAAGCTATTATAGATGCACTTAAATACTTCCAGATGATTGAATAAAAGCAAAGCGGAAGAAAGTTGGGGTATAAGCGAAAAATGAAATTTTCATTTTCGGTTTATACCCCTTTTCTTTTCGGTTTTCTATAAAAATTACTGGTAATTCGGTTAATTTTTAAGAAAAAAGGCTATACAGCAAAATATTTATGAATGAAAAGCCTTTTAGGAATTGAAAAATATAATACACCAAACAAAAAGATTTAGCATGCCAGTGCTTTTTCTGGCTCGGTAAATTTTTTGTGCGGTAGACTGGGAATTGTACGAAATACAAGGCGTGTAGCGCAAAATATATGAGGAAAAACAAGCCAATATGTAGTATAATATAAATATATGACAAATAGATGTACAGATTATTGGACAGGTAATTTTATATACTAAAAAGAAATACAAAGGAGAACTTTTTACAATGGCAGATATTAGTAAGATTGAAGAATTTTGGGATGATAATCCTATTGATGTATCAGCAGAAGTTAATTTTATATGGTCTATTGCAAATAAATTAAGAGGGCCATATCAAAGTGATAAATACAAAGATGTAATAATTCCTATGGTAATTATTAGACGTTTTGAATGTGCATTACAGGAAACAAAAGACGCTGTTGTTGCACAATATAAAAAGATGCCAACATATCCTGCAAAGGCTATGTATAAGATTTCTGGCTATCAGTTCTATAATACAAGCGAATTTACATTAGCAGAACTTGTAAATGATGCGGATCATCTTGCATCAAATTTTAAAAGCTATATTAATGGCTTTTCTGCCAACATTCAAGACATTATAAAAAATCTTGAGTTTGATAAACAGATTGATAAGATGGATAAGCATAACAGACTTTTAGCAGTAGTAAAAGCATTTAGTGAAATAGATTTAGATCCTAAAACCATTGATAATATGAAAATGGGATATATCTTTGAAGAACTTATTAGAAAATTTTCTGAAAATGCCGAAGCTGGTGATCATTACACAGGTAGAGATATTATAAAAGCAATGGTTTCAATTCTACTTGCAGAGTGTTGTGATGATATATTTGATGATGGAAAAATTGTAACAATATTAGATCAAGCCGCTGGAACTGGCGGTATGCTTTCAACTGCAAACAATTATATTAAACGTTTTAATCCGACAGCAGATGTAAGATTATTTTCACAAGAAGTAAATCCAGAGTCTTATGCTATGTGTTTTGCAGAAATGCTTATTCGTGGACAAAATGCGGATAATATCAGATTACAAGACACAATGAAAGCAGATTGCTTTACAGATACAAAGATGAGATTTGTTATAGAAAATCCGCCTTTTGGACAACCATGGGGCGGCAAGGATGCACCAGAAGGTGACGAAGAGGCAGTAAAAGCAGAAGTATTAAAGGGAACATCTGGAAGATTCCCAGCAGGAGCACCAAGTTCTGGAGATATGCAGTTATTGTTTATTCAGTCTGCAATAAATAAGATGGATGATGAATGTGGTAGAGCCGCTATTATTGAAAATGGTTCACCTTTATTTAGTGGTGGTACATCATCTGGTGAATCACAGATCAGAAGATGGTTACTTGAAAATGACTATATAGAAGCAATTATTCAGTTAAGTACAGATATGTTTTACAATACTGGAATTGCTACATATATTTGGGTACTTTCTAAAAATAAAAGAGCAGAAAGAAAAGGCAAAATACAGCTTATTGATGCATCAAGTTTTGCGCATCCATTAAGAAAATCATTAGGCAATAAGCGTAATGAAATAACACCAGAAGATAGAGTTGCAATTACGAAATTGTATGCAGATTTTAAGGAAAATGAATACTGTAAGATTTATGATAATACAGAATTTATTTATCGTGAATATGCAGTAATGCAACCACTTCAAAGAGGCTATGCAATCACAGAAGATAGAATTAATGCAATGCTTTCAAGTGGTGCTTTGTCTGCGCTTTATGATGAAGCAAAGGTTGATGAGCTTGAAAATGCGGATGAATTAACAGGAAAAGACAAAAATAAATTAGATAATTTCAAAAAGAATAAACCTGTATATGATGCTATTGTTGATGCTCTTAATAGTGCTGTATCAGATAAAGTATACAAAAATCCAGAAACATTTACACCAGTAGTAAATGATATTCTTTCTGAAATTATTTCGGATGCAAAAGATCTTAAAAAGATTGCTGATAAAGTCGTAAAAGGTTTATCGGTAATGGATAAGACAGCAGATATTCAGAAAGATAAAAAAGGCAATGTACTCTATGATACAGAAACAAAAGATACAGAAATAGTACCATGGAAAATAAATATTGATGATTATATGGCAAGCGAAGTTTTACCACATGTACCAGATGCGAAAGCATTTTTTGAAGAAGATTTAGGAAAGAAAAATCCTGTAATAAAGACTGGTGCAGAGATACCATTTACAAGATATTTTTATAAATATCAAGCTCCTGTATCAAGTGATGAACTTGCTAAAAGATTCAATGAATTAGAGGCTTCCGTTGATTCAAGAATTAAGAAATTATTCGGAGGTAATTAGTATGGCAGAAATGAAAGATAGTGGTATTCATGCTATCGGAAGAATACCTAAAGAATGGAATGTTGTTAGAACTAAATATTTATCAAATATATCTATTGGTTTAGTTACTACTATGACGGAAAACTATGTAGAAAAAGAAGAAGGAGTTCCATTAATTAGAAATGGAAATATTCGTTGTAATAAAATTGATGTTAATGGAATGGTTTTCTTAGATAAGAGATTTGCTGAAAAGAATAAACACAGACAATTACATACAGGACAGATTGCTACTGTTCATACAGGTGATGTTGGGACATCAATTGTTATTCCAGAAGAATATGATGGGTGTTTAGGCTTTGCGACAATCCAATCGACTCCGTATAAAGGTGTTTCTTCCGAATTTTTATGTTGGTTTTATAATAGCGCAGCTTTTAAAAACCAATGTATTGAATGTAGTACAGGAGATGGACGGCAAAACTTAAATCTCTATGATTTTGTTGACTTGTTTGTTGCTATCCCTAAATATGATTTGCAAAGCAAGATAGCATCATTTCTTGATAAAAAATGTGCAGAAATAGATTCTCTACATACCGATATTGAAAAGCAAATAGAAACACTTGAAGAATACAAAAAATCAATTATCACAGAAGCAGTAACAAAAGGATTAGATACAGATGTTGAAATGAAGGACAGTGGTATTGAATGGATTGGAAAGATTCCCAAAGACTGGGAAATCCGAAAAGGAAAATATACTCTTCGTTATCTTCAAAAAGAAGTTAAAGAAGATGATGGAGTTATTACTTGTTTTCGTGATGGGGAAGTTACTTTAAGAAGTAATCGGCGTGAAGATGGTTTTACAATGTCTGATAAAGAAATTGGATACCAGGGAATTGACATTGGAGATCTTGTTGTTCATGGTATGGATGGATTTGCAGGTGCTATTGGAATTTCGGATTCAAGAGGAAAAGCATCACCTGTTTTGAACGTATTAGATACTGATGAAAATAAAAAATATTATATGTACTATTTGAGAAGTATGGCATATAGTAATGTTTTTTTAGCAACGGCAACTGGTATTCGAGTTCGTTCATGTGATTTAAGATGGGCAAAAATTGCGGAGCTTCCATTTCCTATGCCATCTCGAAAAGAACAAGATGAAATAGTTTCGTATATTGGTAGAATTTGCAATGGTGCTAATGAAATAATTGCTGATAAAAAGAAACAGTTAGAAACACTTGAACAGTATAAGAAGTCAGTTATATATGAATATGTGACAGGGAAGAAGGAGGTTCAATAATGGCAACATTTGAAGAACAGTTAAATGGTTTATTAGATCGAACTAAAAACATAAAATCACCAATTAATGCGGCAACTATAGGCACTAATATAAATGAATACAATCGTCCAAGTGAAATATGGGTTAATGATGTTGAAATTTTTTATAATCAATACTTACAAGATCATCCGTTGGGAAGTAGAATGAAAACAATTTTATTTCATAGATCATTAGATGCATATAGTCAGTTAATTTCGTGCTTAGAAAGTATAAAAAGTGACCAAGCATTTATAGATAAAATGAATGGAGTATCTATGGAAGTTGCGCCAAAATATAAAGAAAAAATGCTACCAGAATATGATGTGTTTATTTCTCATGCTAATGCAGACAAAGAAGCTCTTATAGAAGAATTGTACAACTCGCTTAATAAATTAGGAGTTAAGATATTCTATGATAAAGAAACATTAGAATGGGGCGATAAATTCAAGGATAAGATTCTTGAAGGAACTAAAAAATCAGAATTTGCAATTATTGTTATATCAACAAATTTCTTTGGTAGAGAATGGACAGAAAGAGAACTATCAGAATTTTTGAATAGACAGAATCAGAACGGACAAAAATTGATTCTTCCAATTTTACATAATATAACGATTGAACAGTTAAAAGAAAAATATCCATCAATAGCAGATATACAGGCGATTGATTCATCAAAATATACTTGTGATCAAATTGCGTTGTTATTTGCAAGACAATTTATTAAAAGATTAAAAGCATATTAGTGGAGGAAGTATAAATGAATGAAATATTGACTGAAAAGCAGTATCAACATTTCATCATGGACTATCTAAAAAATAACAATGGTTATGTTGTAAGAAAAGATAAAGAATATGACCGCTTACATGCAATGGATAGAGAAATGTTATTCAAATTTTTGAATGACACACAACCAGATGAAATGGAAGCCTTAAGAAAAGTATATAAGCAGGATTTAGAAGAAACACTTGTAAATTATATCAATAAAGAAATTACAAAGGCACGTAGTAGCTTACTTTATGTTATAAAGCATGGTATAGAAATTTCAAATATAAAACTTGATTTGATGTATACAAAACCTGCAACAGACTTTAACAAAGAACTTGTTGAAAAATATGAAAAAAATGTATTCTCTGTTATGGAGGAAGTCTGGGCATCTGATAAAGAAAGAATAGATCTTGTAATATTTTTAAATGGACTTGCTATTATGACATTTGAATTAAAATGTAATGTAGCAGGACAAAGCTATGAAGATGCTATTTATCAGTACAGAACAGAAAGAAATCCTAAGACAAGACTATTTTTATTCAAGGCTGGTGTATTAGTAAATTTTGCAATGGATTTAGAACAAGTTTATATGACAACCAAACTTGAAAAAGATGCAACATTCTTTTTACCTTTTAATATGGGTAATGGTGAAGGTGTCAATGCAGGTGCAGGAAATCCAATATTTGAAGATAAATATAGTGTTTTCTATATGTGGGAAGATTTACTTACAAAGGATTCTATTCTTGAAATAATAAGCAAATTTATGTTTATTGAAGTGAAAGAAAAAGAAGATGAGGCTACTGGTAAAAAGAAGATAAAAGAAAATATTATTTTCCCTCGATTCCATCAAAGAGATGTATTACACAAGATACTTGCAGATGTATATGAAAATGGTTCTACACAGAATTATTTAATACAACATTCTGCAGGATCTGGAAAAACAAATTCTATTGCTTGGCTTGCTTACCGATTATCTTCACTTCATGATGCGGATAACAAAATTATTTTTGATAATATCATTATTGTTACTGATAGAATAGTTGTAGATAGACAGTTACAGGCGGCAGTTATGGGGATGGAGCATAAATCTGGACTTATAAAAGTTATGGATGAAAAATGTAACTCGTCCGATCTTGCTATTGCTCTTGATGGCAATACAAAGATTATTGCAACAACCATCCAAAAATTTCCATATATTGTAGATGATGTGGCTAATTTGAAAAATAAGAAGTTTGCAGTAATCATAGATGAAGCACATTCATCAACAGCAGGAAAAGATATGGCGGCTGTGACAATGACACTTGGATCTGGTGAAGTAAGTATAGATGAAAGTACAACTGAGGATTTAATTGTTGAAGAAATTGCAAAGCATGGAAAACAAGAAAATGTATCTGTATTTGCATTTACAGCAACACCAAAGCCAACCACAATACAGTTATTTGGTAGGGTAAATAAGAAAGGACAAAGAGAAGCATTTCATATATATTCTATGAAACAGGCAATAGAAGAAGGCTTTATTCTTGATGTGTTACAAAATTATACAACCTATAAGACCTATTACCAGATTAATAAAGAAGTTGCAGAAGATCCAAAGTGTAAGACAAATAGTGCTAAAAGACAGATTGCAAGATTTGTTGAATTGCATGAAACCAATATAGCACAAAGAATAGAAGTTATTGTTGAACATTTCAGAACAACAGTAATGGATGAGCTTGGTGGAACTGCAAAAGCTATGGTAATAACTAATTCAAGAGAAAGTGCTGTAAAGTATCGTCAAGCATTTGAAGAGTACATAAACAAAAAAGGATATAATGATATTCATGCATTAGTGGCATTTTCTGGCAAAGTGACATTAAAAGATGATGAAAAGGAATATACAGAAGCAGGACTAAACGGATTCAGTGAAGATAAATTACCAACAGAATTTGAAAAGGATGATTATAAGGTATTACTTGTTGCGAATAAGTATCAGACAGGATTTGATCAACCTAAATTATGTGCAATGTACATTCTTAAAAAATTAAGAGGGGTAAATGCTGTACAGACATTATCAAGACTTAATAGAATCTGTCCACCATACGACAAGAAAACGTTTATACTTGATTTTGTAAATGACTATGAAGATATACAGGCGGCATTTTCAAAATATTACACAACAACACTTTTATCCAATTCAGTTACACCATCTGCAATTTATGATTTAGAAGCAAAAATAGATGGATATACAGTAATAGATCAATTGGATATAGAAGATGCAAATGAAATTTTATATAAAGATGATATTACAGCAAAGGAAAAGAAACGATTAACATTCTTATTCCAGAAAGTAAAGAAGAACATAGATAAACTTGATTATGAAGAACAAAAAGAGCTTGTAATGACCATGAGGCGATTTGTGCGTTTCTATGAATTTTTATTACAGGTATCGTGTTTTGAAGATACTGAACTACACAAGAAATATAGATTTATAGCTTTATTACTTGCATATGTAAATATAAAGCACCCAGGCGGTGGATTTAATTTAGATGGAAAGATAACAGCTATGAATTTTGTTCAGAAGAAGAAAGCCGAACATAAATCAAAATTAAAATCTGATCCTGTTACTAAACTTCCGACAGCAGACCATTTTGTGTTATCAGAAGATAAAGAGGAGAAACTATCACAGATAATAGCAGAAATCAACAGTATAGCAGGAAAAGAATATGATAATGATGTAGCAGTAAAAGCAATGCTTCAGATAAAAGACATTATGATGAAATCGGAGAAGCTAAAAACATCAGCAAAGAACAATACAGAAAAAGATTTTGAATTTGCATATTTTGACAACATAGATGATGCATTAATAGAGGGATTGGAGCAGAATCAAGACTTTTTCAGCTTATTACTAAGCAATGATGAAATGAAGAGAAAAGTACTTGGTATTTTCTCGGATGAAATATATAACAGCTTGAAAGAAGCAGAATAGAAAAATGCAGGTTGAAATATACCTGCTTTTTTTATACTTGAAATATACCACAATATATAGTATTTTCTAAAATAGAACAACCACAATATGGTGTATAGTTTTAAGCTGGAAGCGATAGAAATATTTTTTGTTAGTAAAACATCATAAATAAAAAGTTGTCCTATATGTCACAAAAGAAAGTATTACTATGGAGATATAAACAATGACAGGAGGTAAATTATATGTCAGCAACAACAAGTGAATTATTAGATTCATATACAAAAATGTTGGATAGTGAATTTTATAAAAATCTAAAAGGTATAACAGCAGGAATAGAAGCACTACAAAAATCACTTGTAGGAAGTGATTTACATAAGCAGATGCAAGCATGGCAAACTGTATTAAACGATCCAGAAAGTTCTATTAATAAATCCATGCGTATGTGGTCTGAATTTTCAATAAATATTGATTATGGAAAATTGACTGGATTACAGGCAGGATTACAACAATTAGCTGATCAGATGCCTAAAATAGACATGAGCTCATTTGCAGGCTTACAATCTCATTTAGGCGAATTATTGAATACAGATAATATAATTAATTCCAAATTTTCAGAGGTTATTGATTATGCATATGAAACAGCAAAAGAAGAAGCTGGAGAGCCAGAAATAAGCAAAGAAGAGTTAGGAAATGTTGTTAGGGAAGAAATAAAAAACGATACTCTTGGTGAGGCAGATATTGAAAATAACAAATTTAAAGAAAAGTTCTATGCAGTTATAAAATTTTTCCTTAAGAATGTATTGCTGCCATTAGCTTTGAGTCTTATATATGATTTAGGCAAAGCACAGCTTGGGAAAGTTATAACATTTTCTGCTGAGGATAATGCACCTGTGATTTATGAAATTCAAAATAAAAATACATACGTAAATATCATAGATAAGACAGATAAAAAATATCGTGTATTTTTTATTGATGATGATGGAAATGTGATTGATGGTTATATGGATAAAGAAAATATAAATATGAATTTTGAAGATGATGAGGACGAACAGTAAAATATAATTTTATATAAATGTTGGATTTTGGTATAATTAATCTATCACAAAAAGAAATGGAGGGCTTTATTTATGCCAAAAGAAAACATATTTTCTGGCAAGTATGAACCAGATAAAGATACTTGCACAGAAGCAAATGAAAGTAATGTTGCCAGATTCAGAACAGCAATGTTAAAGTTAGACAGAATACATAATGATGAAAATGAAAAAGATCTGACTGAAAACATTATGCAGTTATGCTCCAGAAATAATAAGACTGGGGAAAAAATTGATTTAAGTGCTGATTATGAATTTGAAGATGCAATGGACTGGCTGGAAAAAGTCTATAATGATGTAGATGCTGATTTAATGATAATGGCAATAGACCAATTAGCAGAAAGATATGGTTATACATAAGATATGGATGAAACTATTGAAATTGAGCAAGAGGATAAGTGGCGTTATTGGGAAACTTTTGAAAGTGTAATTAATAAAAGCATAAGAACATATAGTTCACTTCCAACAGCAAAACGACAGGAAGATTTTAAAACAAGAATAGCTGCAGGATATAGATTATATGCGAACATATGCTGAGTGTTATTACATTGATATATGAAAAAATCAGTAATACGATTCAATCTATAAAAATTTTATCTGAAAATGCGTAAAAGGACAGCTTCGGCTGTCTTTTTTGTTGTCTTATTTCAGCAACAGGTATATACTTAAGTAAGTAGATAGAATAAGAAAATAAAGGAGATGGTAGGTTGAAGAAGAAATATTTGAATACATTTATGACTATAGTTTCAGCAATTTATCTGGTTTTCTTTATAGTAGTTCTAATAAAAAGCAAGATTACAAACAATCAATTTGATTTTTTGGATGCAGATGGTTTGACAATAATTGGTTCGGTTTGTGCATTGGCTGAACTGGTTATATCAAATAGAAATGCTGTTAGTAAAAAAATAAACTCTTGGATTTTTTATAATAAAGAAGTTAATTATCAAATAATGGTAACACTTGAAACATCAACATTAGGTATAAAAGAAATTATAGAGGAATTAGAAAACTGTATTAGTAATTTCTTAAATATTCAAGAGCTGCGCAGAAAACCAAATTCAAAGCTAATGTCCAGCATTTGGAACGTATCTTATGATTCAATTGGTTGCGAGATAAATTGCTCTTTGCATTATTCAAACAGGGAGAATTCTTCTAAGATGTTGGATTTAAAAATATCAGGGCATAGCAAGTATGGGAAAATTAATTCAAGAAAAAAAGACATTCTATATTTGGCATCGTTAGTAAAGATATTAGGTAATTATTATTTTAGCAGTTCCAAGATGAGTCAGAATGTCAAGGTAGAAAAAATAGATATAATTATAAAGAGGGAAGGCAGTCAAATTAGTACATCTAATTTATTTAGTGAAGTAATAAGAGATGTAGAAGATTTTCATATAAAAACCCTTTGTGGAATAAATAAAGATGAAGAAATAATAATCAACGAACAAGAGATAAAGTGGTCGACATTAGACAGTAGAACTTTAATTGATGGATATGAATATTTTACAGATATTTTATGTGAAATTGAATAGGGGGAAGCATATGAGAAAAGTAGTTACAATAAATAAAAAGATAGAATTTGACAGTGAACTTTCAGAGGTTCAGACAAGTGTAACAAGGATATTAATGAATGGTATTAATAATGATGTAGAAACTAAGGTATATCCGCAGCCAGATGAAATTTGTGGATACAAGGTTTTCAATATTAAATTTTATAAGAAATATAATATTGTGGGAATTGTGAATGGTAGTTCATTTGAATCTATATTACGAGAATATACAATTCCTGTATTAGTATCAAACGAGAAAAAATATGTACTGTCTTATTCTACATTTAAAGGAATAATTGCAAGAGCAGCATTTAAGCGGATAAGGAAAGATACAAAAGTAAAGTGTAGTCCAGTGAAAATAGATTTAGTAAATGCATATAATTGTATAACCCAAAACGTAAATAATGTTACGGTATATTCAGGGTGGTTTAGTAAATTGGGTACACAATTACAGAATGCTTTGCTTCAAGGCAATGGTGTAGATGGTGATGCCGATTGGAATAAATATAAAAGAATAAGAGGATCGGAATTAAAAAATATTCAATTTAAATTTGATGATGATAAGTATCCCACAGGTTCCGTAGTAATTTCTCTTAGTTCGAGAGGCTTTATATTTACGAACAGTCGAATAGAAGAAGAGGATTTTTTTGAAATTGTTGAAAAAATAGTTAATGCCTTAGATACTATGAGTATTATTAAAGATGCGGATGAAGAAGATGAAGAAGACGTAGAATTGATTGTTGACGATCAAGCAGATGAAGAAGAATGATAAATGCATAGAGTCAATGAATGGAAATATTTTGTGTGTAGATTTATTTTTCAACATCCAGGAATGACCTTTGCACATTGCAGAGCTTTGTGCATTGGGAATGACAATAGAATGAATATCACAATACCTTGTGATATGAATGATATGAAATGCCTTATGATGCAAATTGCATCATAGGGCATTTTTGTAAATGGGGGTAGGGGTTCCCATTTAAGAAATACGAAACAAATACCTTTGTGAAGTATTTCCCTTTTATGAGATATGCCAGACTTGAAAAGGGCTGGGATGTCCATAAAATCCCCGTAGGGCACTATACTTTGAACGTAGTTCAAAGTATAGTGCCACCTTGAAGCTTTCAACACACTAATGAGGTTTTGATTAGTGAATAATGCACATTATGAACAAAAGCATATTGGGAATGAAATGACCTTTATGCTTGCGGTGAATTTTGTGCATTATGAACGGTTATAACTTACTACTATTTGTAAAGCTGGGACTGGAAAGCTGAAAGGTGAGCACTATACGAAATATAGTGCAGCAAAGCTTCCTACGGCGGAATAAAATAGCTATAGGAATGAAGCAGGACAAACTTTGCTTGCATAAGCCAGCATTGAGCGTCCTGAGCAATGGATAGCTATTTTATGTAGCGCGCGATAGTTGATTTTGCTGCATTTTTGCTTAAAATAATTTATTTTGGCTATACAGCAATAAAAAAATGAATGACATACATAATTTATGAAATAAAAGAAGATGCGGATGGATGCTGTCAAATAGAAAATATAATCTTATCATTTTGAATTTATAAATCAAAAATTAAAATGGAAACAATGCAATTACAATTAAATTTGAAAAATATTTTGTGGTATAGAAAAAATATTGACTTATAATTGAGCCATTTAAAATGGCTATACAGTAATTTTAAATTATTTTTGTACTTATTTATCTGTGCTGATAATCATATTAATTTTAGTAATGATTAATATAAAATGGAAGAGGTGAAAAATTTATGGTGTTAGACGATTTAAAAAAATTGCCAGATGAACAGGTTATAGAAATAGTTCGTAAAAGATTAATGGAATTGAAGAAAGAAAAATCAGGAACAAGTGCATTTAGAAATGATGAACTTGATATGACATGGTCTGCTGTGACAGATTATTTAAGAGATATTGGGTATAAGATGATTGACCAAAAGACATATGAAATTGCAAGATTTCAAAGAAAGGGAGAAGTAATTATAAGTGCAAAGGAATACGAAAAATTACAAAAGGTAGAAGATATGAATACAGAATTAATTAACAGTAAAAAGATATTAGAAGAAAAAATTGCACAATGTGAAAGCAACGTAGGTTTATCTAAAAGCAATGAAGAAATTTTAGCAGATTATATAGGTGATGAAACAGAATTATTTTATGCCAAAGTACCAGCAAATCTTGCAAATGAATGGAGAACATTTTGCAGCCAGCAAATATATAGTAAAAGATATATGCTTGAATTAGCTTTGTTAAATCTAATAAATGCTCCAAAGAATATACAAGACATATATAATCAGTTATACAAGCAAAAAAAATCAGGTGAAGCAAAGACAATAGCAATATCAATTAATATATCAAAAAATCTAATACAAAAATGGAAGGATTATTGTGAAGATACAATGGTTTTTTCTACATCACAATTAACAACCGTAGCATTGAATAAATATATGGAAATGAAGGTGGAAAAAGAACAATGACAAATTTAGAAGTACAATATACAGCAGAAACATTTAAAGAAGCTGGTGAAATAAGATGTCCTTATATGATAAATATGTATGGAACAATATTTTCAGAATTTGAAGATTATTGTGCTAAACATAATGTTGAATTTTCTGCTGGATTAGAAACAGCAATGATTGAATTTATGAGTAATCATTAATAGAATTTAATATGAATAGTATAAGATCACTACGGTGGTCTTTTTTGACAGATTTTTTAGGTAGAAATTAATTTAAGCACAAAAAAAGCACCACCGAAGTGGTGCCAATCTCCTGAAAGGAGACGTTGTAATGCGACTTACGATAATAATATGCAATATAAATAATAAAATGTAAGAAAAAGCATCACAATATGTGATGCTTAAAAATTTTATAACAAATATTTTACTATGTTTCCATTTACAAACATCAAGAAAGAGACGGTGTGAAATTTTTTCTGTAAATTTAGATCTTCTATGATAATTGATGCGGCT
>ERZ857965.2202-NODE-2202-length-17093-cov-2.953105_pt1 | contig 17093 bp, 17 predicted proteins | sample MGYA00519758_ERZ857965 | MGnify/ENA primary metagenome ERZ857965 (study PRJEB31778, sample SAMEA3449381) | human gut metagenome | biome: human gut; feature: human-associated habitat; material: faeces | place: United Kingdom | collected 2010/2012 ... | reverse complement strand
AAGAGCCGGTGGCCATCACCTACACCGGGGGAACCACGGGACCGGCCAAAGGTGTGGTGCTCTCCCGGCGGTCCTTTGCCTGGGCGCTGGAGTACTATACCCGAGCAGAGACGGAGTATGGCAGAGGGGGCTTTGCCCTGGTACTCCTCCCGCTCTTTGCCGTGTTTGGCCTGAGTCAATGCCTCCACACCCCGCTCTCTTTGGGGATGGGGGTGATTCTCTGTCCCATGTTCCGTCCCCATGACCTGGGCGAAATGCTGCGCCGTTACCGGCCAGAGCAGGTCTGCGGCACCACAGCCTACTGGCAGTTTCTCCTGCAGGATGCCTGGACGGCGGAGGCAGACCTCTCCTTCCTGGAGGTGCCCCGGTGCGGGGGAGATGTGCTCCCGGCGGAACTGGAACGGCGGATCAATGCCTTCCTGGCCCAGCGGGGCTGTGCCTCCCGGCTCATCAAGGAGTACGGCATGTCCGAGGACGGGGGAATCATGTGCGTGAGTTACGGGGCTTGGGAGGACGGCGACGTAGGCCGCCCGCTGCCCGGCTGCCGCGTGGTGGCGGTAGACCCGGAGACTGGGGCCCTCTGCCCCCCGGAGGTGCAGGGAGAGCTCCTGATCCAAAGCCAGGCGGTGATGAATGGATACTACCGCCGGCCAGAGGCCGACCACCAAGTGCTGAAACCTGGTCCCGATGGCACCCTCTGGGTATGGACCAAGGACCTGGGTCACCTCACGGCCGACGGCCGGGTGGTGGTGACCGGACGAAAGAAGCGGATGCTCTCCCGCAACGGCTTTAAAATTTTCCCCTCGGTGATTGAAAACTGCTTTTTGGAGGACCCACAGGTCACAGCCTGTGCCGTGGTGGGGGGGAAGAACCGAGAGGGCGAGACGGTTCCCGTGGCCTATGTGGTGCCCCGCCAGGGGACCGATCCCCGGGAACTGGAGCAGGCGCTCCGGACCCGGGCCAAGAAGACCCTGAACACCTACCTGATCCCAGCGGCCTATCACTTCCTGGCAGAACTGCCCCTGACCCCCAGAGGGAAGCTGGACTACCGTACCTTGGAGGCTTGGGCTGCGGAACAGGAGGAGCATCCATAAAACCTGTTCTCATTATTTAAGATAGCGTATCGCCAAAAGGCGGCAGCACAACGTGCTGCCGCCTTTTTAGGTATGGGGGCTGGGTCTTCCTCATAGAATGGTGGTACTCAAGACGAAACCGGGAGGGATCCGATGATTTACGTGGTACAAAAAGGGGACCGCTTGCCGCAGCTTGCCCAGCGGTTTGGGGTCTCCCAGGCCCGGCTGCGCAGCGACAATGGCTTGGGGCCAGACCAGCCTTTGGTACCGGGGCAGGCCTTGACGGTGCTGGTTCCCACGGCCACCTACACCGTCCGGCCAGGGGATACGCTGTGGGGCATTGCCAGACAGACGGGGGTGCCCCTCCGGCAGCTGCTCCAGTACAACCCCACCCTGGCGCAGGGGCACCCTCTCTCCCCCGGGGAGGTGCTGACCTTAGCCTTGGCAGGGGAGCGGGAGGGTCACCTTTCTGTGGGAGGGTATGCCTACCCCCATGTACTTCCCGGGGTGTTGCGGCAGGCACTGCCGTTTTTGACCACCCTCTCCGTCTTTTCCTACGGCTTTCAGGAGGATGGCACCCTGGTGGTGCCGGAGGACAGTGCCCTGTTGGCAGAGGCCCAGCGGTTTCGTGTGGGTGCCGTGCTGGTTCTGACCTCTATGGATGAGAGCGGCAGCTTTTCTTCCCAGAGGGCGGCCCAACTGTTCCAGGACCAGGCCCTCCAAGACCGTGTGCTGGATGAACTGGTGGCCATCCTGTTGGAAAAGGGGTACCAGGGTCTGGACGTGGATTTTGAGTACATCGCCCGGGAGGACCGGGCGGCTTTCCTGGCCTTCCTGGGCAACGCCAGGGAACGGCTGCACCAGGTGGGCCTGTCGCTTCACGTAGATCTGGCCCCCAAGACCCATCCGGACCAGGAGGGGCTTCTTTACGAGGGCCACGATTACGGCGCTATGGGAGCCATTGCTGACTCGGTGCTCCTGATGACGTACGAGTGGGGGTATGCCTACGGCTCGCCCATGGCGGTGGCGCCCCTTCCCCAGGTGGAGCAGGTGGTGCGCTATGCCGTAACGGAGATCCCGCCGGGAAAGATACAGCTGGGCATCCCCAACTACGGCTACGATTGGACGCTGCCCCATACCCCCGGCCGCCGGGCCGTCACCCTGGGCAACCAGGAGGCGGTGCGCTTGGCCGCCCAAGTGGGGGCGGAGATTTCCTTTGACGAGACAGCCCAGACCCCCACCTTTTCCTACACCAAGGAGGGGGAGACCCATAGGGTTTGGTTTGAGGATGCCCGCAGCGTGCAGGCGAAGCTGCGCCTGGCCCTGGAGTGGAAGCTGGGGGGCGTGGCCTATTGGAACCTGTTGCGGCCCTTTGCCCAGAACTGGGCGATTTTGGGGGAAACGATTTGGCCCGACCGGGGATCTGCTGGCGAACGCTTGTCCTGGTAGGGTCAAAGCAGGTCCAGCAGCTGCTGGAGATCGGCAATCCAAGCCTGGATCTGCCGGCCATAGGCTTCCCGCTGGTCTGGGTCCTTTTCAAAGCTCTGAAGTAAAGTATACTGGTGCTGCCAATAGGCCTGCAGCTTGGCAAAGAGGGCGGGAGAGAGGGTAGGGCTTCCCCCCGTTCTAAGGTGTTCCGAGCGGTTTGCAAGGTGTTATCCACGGCCTCTGCCGGAAGCCCCACTCGTTTCTTAAAGTCTCGCAGCACCCATTGCCGTTCAAAGAGGTTGCGCTGCAGCCAGCCGTGGTACTGGGCTTGGAACGTGTCAAAAATGCGTATCAACAGGGCGGGGGGAAGGGCAGGCGCCTCTGTTGCGGGAGGTGTGGTGCGGTCCCTTCCCGTCCCCAAGCACTCGTGAAGGGCTTGGAGAGAGGAGATCTCCTGCCCGTGGTAGGTGGAAGCGCTCAGGGTGGACAGGGCAAACCCCTGTCCTGCCTCCTGGGGAGAAAGGGTGTGGGCGGCCTGTTCCCGATAAAACGCCTCTGGGGAGAGGCCCATGTGGGCCGCCACCGCCTGGATGCTGTCCTCCGCGGTTTGGGTCCGTACCAGACCTGGCGCGATGGTATAGGTGTAGATGTGGGTTCCCTCCAGTTCCGCAGCCAGACCGCTGGAAAACTCCCCTTGGGCGGTTTTAAAGACCTCGTAGGCATTGAGGTAGGGGGCGGCTCCAGAGGAGGAGACAAAGACCACGCATCCCCGATCCCGTTTTCGCATGTGGGGCAAGAGCGAGGAGGTGAGTAGGATGGGGGCCCGCAGGTTGACGGCGTAGCTGTGTTCCCACGCCTGGAAAGGGACGGCACCAACCTGGCCAGTGACCACCACAGCGGCGTTGTGAAAGAGGATATCGGGGCAGCCGTACTGGGCCAGGACCTTCTCACAGAGGGCAGCCACCACCTCCTTGTCAGACAGGTCTGCGTGGAGAAAATGGGCTGCTTGGGGGAAGCGCAGGTTGACGGCGGCGGTTGCCCGCTCCCCTCGCGCTCGGTCTATATCTGTCAGGAGGACGAAAGCCCCCAGGGCAGCAAAGGCCAGGGCGGTTTCCCGGCCAATCCCGCCACCCGCGCCGGTGAGGAGGACAGTGTGTCCCGCTAGCGCGGTTTTGTCAAAGGTAAGATCCATGTTACGGCCTCCTGACCATATAAGACTGAATTTTTTGCAGCAGGGCCAGAAGCTGTTGCTGCTCCTCCCGGTTCAGACCGTGCAGGATGCGCTCTCCCAAGTTCTGCTGGTAGGCGAGGTAGGTGTGGTAGAATGCGACGCCTTGCTCCGTGAGGGTCAAGCAGGCGGAGCGCCGGTCTGTTTCCCGAGGCATACGGTGGAGATAGCCCTGCCGCTCCAAGCGTTGCAGAATGCTGGTGAGGGTACTCTTGGGCAGGTGGAGGGCTTCCGCATAGGCACTTAAGGGTAAGTCCTGGGTACTGCCTGCCAGGAGAAGGATCCGCAGTTCTACCGGAGAACGGCCGGCCAAGGGGGCATACTTGGCCACGTCTTCTGCGGTGGCGCTGTTCATCAGCACCTCATGCCACACTTGGGCCACATAGCGTCCAGGAGATTCCATGCAATTCCATCTCTCTTCCTATAATACGATTTTCGTACTATTAGGATACTGCAAGGGAGAAGCCATGTCAAGGGGAGGGAACTTGGCGTTGTACTACGCCATAAAACAGCGCCCCCAGATCTTAGAATCTGAGGACGCTGTTGAGAAACATTCGATGGTGGAAGGAAGCGATAGCATCCAGATTACGTAAATTCCATGAGCGCCTGGGCGGCAGGGCTGCTGTTGGAAGCCAGCCGCACCATGTCATAGCGGATCATTTCCCCCATGTTCATTTTGATGCGGACCAGGCTGCCCTCCCGGGCCTCTGGGACAATATCGGGGACAATGGCAATGCCGTGGCAGGCACGGACCATGAGCATCTGGGCGTTGGTGCTGTTGGTCTGGGCGAAGCGCTCCGGCACCACCCCGAATTCCCGCAGGAGCATTTGTCGGAGCATTTCCATGGAGTTGGGGCCGGTGTCCTCGCAGTTGGTGATGAGACACTCTCCCCGAAGCATGGCCGCCGCGTCCCCAGGGGGATACTTCTCGGCAATGGAGCGGTCGGCCACCAGGTAGTTGAAGGACTCAAACATGGGCCGGGAGAGGATCTCCTCCTTGGCAAAGGCCTTCTCACATAGGACGTTGGCCAGGATCACGTCCAGTTCCCCGGATTTGAGCTTTTCGGTGAGGGCACCATAGGGGTACTGGAAAATGTCCACTTTGATTTCCGGGTGGCTCAACAGAAAGCGGGAGAAAAAGTCCTCTGTGTGGCGGGACTCATACATGCCGATGCCCACCTTCACATAGCCGCTGTACTGTTCCGCAATGGCGATGAGGCGTTTCTTCGTGTCGCTCTCATACCGGAGCATGAAGGTGACCCGTTCGTAGAAAAACTTCCCCGCATCGGTAAGGGAGACGGCATGGGCGTTGCGGTTGAACAACCGCACCTGCAGCTTGGCTTCCAGGGAAGCGATGTACTGGCTGATGGCAGTTTGAGACACGGAGTGGGCTGCGGCGGCTTGGGTAAAGCTGAGGCACTCGGCCAGGGTGACGAAGTATTCGATCTTCTTGTTCAGCATAGATAGATTCCTCCGTTGGCGGGCAAGTGGGATTTTTTCCCTTTTATTGTGCAATAGTTTGGGAGAAAAGTCAAACGATAAATTTTACCGATAGAGAATTGACAGAACGTCTGGTCTCTGGTAACATATGAAAAATAGCATTGTACGCAATGCCCTGCGGGAGGAAAGAATAGATGAAGATTCTCCTAAACCAAATGACGGTGTTTCGGAAGGGAACCACCCAGAAATTGTCTGTGCTTGTGGAAGACGGACGTATTGTTTCCCTTTCTCCCCAAGTTCCCCAGGTGGCCGACGCCTTGGTGATTGAATTAAAGAACGGTACTTTGTTTCCCGGTTTCGTAGATGTCCATGTTCATCTCCGCGAGCCGGGTTTTTCACGCAAAGAGACCATCGCCACCGGGACCCGGGCGGCAGCCCACGGAGGGTTTACCGCGGTCTGCCCCATGCCCAACTTGAAACCGGTGCCGGACAGCCTGGAACACCTCCAGCCCCAGTTGGACCTCATTCAACGGGACGGCGTGGTCCATGTCTATCCCTACGGAGCCATTACCGTAGGGGAGCAGGGGAAGGACCTGGCCGATCTGGAGGGGCTGGCCCCCTATGTGGTGGCTTTCTCCGACGACGGCAGGGGGGTTCAGAACCCTGAGAAGATGAGGCAAGCCATGCGCCGGGCCAAGGCCCTGGGCAAGCTCATCGTGGCCCACTGCGAGGACGAGAGCCTGGTGGGCGGCGGCTACATTCACGACGGGGCCTATGCCCGGGCCCACGGCCACCGGGGCAACCCCTCCGCCAGCGAGTGGAAGCAGGTGGAGCGGGACCTGGCGCTGGTGGAGGAGACGGGCTGCGCCTACCACGTCTGCCATGTGTCCACCAAGGAGTCGGTGGAGCTCATCCGCCAGGCCAAGGCCAAGGGGCTGGACGTCACCTGTGAGACCACACCCCACTACCTGGTGTTCAATGACACCATGCTCCAAGAGGATGGGCGGTTTAAGATGAATCCCCCCATCCGGTCGGAGGCTGATCGCCAGGCCCTGCTGGCCGGCATCCAGGACGGGACGGTGGACATGGTGGCTACCGACCACGCGCCCCACACCGCGGAGGAAAAGGCCGGCGGCTTGGAAAAGAGCCTCAATGGCATCGTCGGGCTGGAGACTGCCTTCCCCGTGCTCTATACCCAGCTGGTGCGCCCTGGGATCCTCACCTTGGCCCAGCTGGTGGATCTCATGCACACCAACCCCGCCAAGCGCTTTGGCCTGGGCGGCGGCCTGGAGGTGGGCGCGCCGGCGGACCTCACGGTCTTTGACCTGGACGCCTGCTACACCATCCGTCCGGAGGACTTCCTCTCCCAGGGGAAGAGCTCGCCCTTTACCGGCCAGACGGTCTATGGCAAGTGCCTGCTGACCCTCTCCGGCGGAACCATTGCATGGCAGGCGAAAGGAGGGGACCAGGGATGAAAAGAGGACTTTTTACCATTCAGACCAACCAGGAACTGGCGCCCGCCACCCATCGGATGGTGCTGGCGGGGGATACGGGCGCCATCACCGCCCCGGGGCAGTTTGTCAACATTGCCCTGGCGGGGAAGTTTCTCCGCCGCCCCATCTCGGTCTGTGACTGGGATGGGACTACCCTGACCCTTATTTACAAGGTGGTGGGGCAGGGGACCGCCCAGATGGCCCAAATGGCTCCGGGGGAAACGCTGGATCTGCTCACCGGCCTGGGCAACGGCTATGACCTGACCAAGTCCGGGGCGCGGCCCCTCCTCATCGGAGGTGGTGCGGGGGTGCCCCCCCTGTATGCCCTGGCCAAGGCCCTGCTGGCCCAGGGGAAGCAGCCCCAAGCCATCCTGGGCTTCAACACCCGCACGGAAAAGTTTTTGGAAGAGGACTTCCAGGCGCTGGGCGTGCCGGTGACCGTGACCACGGCGGACGGTTCCTATGGTGTCCCTGGCTTTGTCACCGACGCCATGCCGAAGGAGGGGTACACCTACCTCTACACCTGTGGCCCAGAGCCCATGCTCCGGGCGGTGGATGGAGCGTCAGTGACCTCCGGCCAGTTTAGTTTTGAGGAGCGGATGGGCTGCGGTTTCGGCGCCTGCATGGGCTGCACCTGTGAGACCAAGTACGGCCACAAGCGCATCTGCCGGGAAGGTCCTGTGCTGGAAAGGGAGGAGATCCTATGGTAAACACAGCGGTACAGCTCAGCGGGGTGAGATTGGACAACCCCGTCATCCCCGCCAGCGGGACCTTTGGCTTCGGCTACGAATTTGCCCAGTGGTATGACATCAACTGCCTGGGGGCCATCAGCGTCAAGGGGACCACCCGGGAGCCCCGCTTCGGCAACCCCACCCCCCGCATCGCCGAGACCCCCGGGGGCATGCTCAACGCAGTGGGCCTCCAGAACCCCGGGATCGACAAGGTGGTGGCGGAGGAGCTGCCCCGGCTGCGGGAGGTTTACCACAAACCCATCCTGGCCAACATCAGTGGCTTTTCGCTGGATGAGTATGTGGAATGCTGCGCCAAGGCGGACGCCTCGCCCCATACGGACCTGATCGAGGTCAATGTCAGCTGCCCCAACGTCCACCACGGAGGCATGAGCTTCGGCACCGATCCCAACATGGTCTATGACGTGACCCGGGCGGTAAAAGCCGTGTGCAAAAAGCCGGTCTATCTCAAACTATCCCCCAACGTCACCGACATTGTCTCCATCGCCAAAGCCTGTCAAGAGGGGGGCGCCGATGGATTGAGCCTTATCAACACCCTCATGGGGATGCGGATTGATCTGAAAAAGCGCGCCCCCATCCTGGCCAACACCACCGGCGGCCTCTCTGGCCCCGCCATCTTCCCGGTGGCCCTGCGGATGGTGTGGCAGGTGTATGAAGCGGTGGACCTGCCCATCATCGGAATGGGTGGGGTGCAGACCGCCGAGGACGTGGTGGAGATGATGCTGGCTGGCGCCACTGCGGTGCAGGTGGGGGCGGCCAACCTGGTCAACCCTTATGCCTGCCAGGAAATTGTGCAAACCCTGCCCAGCCTGCTGGAGCGGCTGGGGGTCCAAGATATCAACGAACTCATTGGAGGTGCCCACGGATGGGAAAAGATGTAATCATCGCCTGCGACTTTAGCAGCAAGGAGGAGACCTTGGCCTTCCTGGACCAGTTTTCCGGGAAGAAACCCTATGTGAAGATCGGCATGGAGCTCTTCTATGCCGAGGGGCCGGAGATCGTCCGGGCCATCAAGGCCCGGGGCCACCAGATCTTCCTGGACCTGAAGCTCCATGACATTCCCAACACGGTGAAGAAAGCCATGGCGGTGCTGTCGAAGCTGGATGTGGATATGGTCAATCTCCACGCCGCCGGTACCCGGGCCATGATGGAAGCTGCCCTGGAAGGGGTCACCCGGCCGGACGGCACCCGCCCCCTGGTCATTGCGGTGACCCAGCTCACCTCCACCAGCCAGGAGCGGATGCAGGAGGAACTGCTGGTCTCCGCCCCCATGGATGAGACCGTGATGCACTACGCGGCCAATGCCGCCAAAGCTGGCCTGGACGGGGTGGTGTGCTCCCCCATGGAGGCGGGAAAGGTCCACGACACCTGCGGCAAGGCCTTCCTCACCGTGACCCCAGGCATCCGCTTTGCCGACGGGGAGAAAGGGGACCAGGTCCGGGTGACCACCCCTGCCCAGGCCAAGGAGATCGGCTCGGACTATATTGTGGTGGGCCGGCCCATCACCGCCGCTGCCGACCCGGTGGCGGCCTATACACGCTGCGTAAAAGAATTTGTGGGATGAGGAGACAGAGACTATGAACGAGAAACTGAAGATTGCAAAAGACCTGCTGAAAATCCAGGCCGTGTTCCTCCGGCCGGACGAGCCCTTCACCTGGGCCAGCGGCATCAAGAGCCCCATCTACTGTGACAACCGCCTGACCCTCTCCGACCACCAGGTCCGCCTGGATGTGGAAAACGGCCTGGCGGCCATCGTCAAGGAGCACTACCCCGAGGCAGAGGTCCTGATGGGCACCAGCACCGCTGGCATTGCCCATGCGGCCATCACCGCCCACCTGCTGGCACTCCCCATGGGTTACGTCCGTTCCGGAGCGAAAGACCATGGCCGGAAGAACCAGATTGAGGGCAAGCTCCTGCCGGGGCAGAAAGTGGTGGTCATTGAGGACCTCATCTCCACCGGCGGCAGTGTGCTGGAAGTGGTGGACGTGCTCCGCCAGGCGGGGGCCCAGGTGCTGGGCATCGCCAGCATCTTCACCTACGGCATGAAAAAGAGTGTGGACCGCCTGGCCGAGGCGAAGGTGCAGAACATCAGCCTCACCGACCTGGATACCGTGGCCCAGGCCGCCGCAGAGGAGGGGTATATCCGCCCCGAGGACCAGAAGCGCCTGCTGGCCTTCCGGGATAACCCCTCGGACGAGAGCTGGATCCAGAAGTAAGCACGAAGAACCTTCGGCCCCTTGGGTGCCGTTACCGTCAGAAAGGAGTGGTCAGTCCATGAAACGAGATTTGATTGACATCACGGACCTGTCCGTGGAGGAGATCGACGAACTCATTGAAAAAGCAGAGGACATCATCGCCCATCCGGAGGCCTACCGGGAGAAGTGCCGCTATAAAAAGCTGGCAACCCTCTTCTATGAGCCCTCCACCCGTACCCGATTGAGTTTTGAGTCGGCTATGTACGAACTGGGCGGCCAGGTACTGGGCTTTCACGAGGCCCAGAGCTCCTCTGCCACCAAGGGGGAGAGCGTGGCCGACACTGCCCGGACGGTGAGCTGCTTTGCCGATATCATCGCCATGCGCCATCCCAAGGAGGGCGCCCCCCTGGTGGCCTCCATGAAGGCCACGGTGCCGGTGATCAACGCCGGGGACGGGGGCCACCACCATCCCACCCAGACCCTCACCGACCTGCTGACCATCAAGCGGGAGAAGGGGCGGCTGGACTCCCTGGTGGTGGGTTGCTGCGGGGACCTGAAGTTTGGCCGGACGGTCCACTCCCTCATCGGGGCCATGTCCCGGTACAAGAATGTCCGCTTCGTCCTGATCTCCCCGGAGGAGCTTCGGGTGCCCGAAAGCGTGCGCACCGACCTCTTGGAAAAGCAGGGGATTGAATATATGGAGACCACGTCCCTGGAGGAGGCCATGCCCCAGCTGGACATCCTCTACATGACCCGGGTGCAGCGGGAGCGTTTCTTCAACGAGGATGACTATGTCCGTTTGAAGGACAGCTATATCCTCACCCCGGACAAGCTGCGCACCGCCAAGTGGGATCTGGCCATCCTCCACCCCCTGCCTCGGGTGAACGAGATTTCCATTGCCATTGACGACGATCCCCGGGCCTGCTACTTCCGTCAGGTGCTCTGCGGCAAGTTCATTCGCATGGCCCTCATCCTGAAACTGTTGGAGGTGGAGTGAGATGATCATTGGAACCATTGTAGACGGCATTGTCATCGACCATATCCCCGCCGGTCGGGCCATGGACCTGTACCGGGACCTGGGGCTGGACAAGCTGGAGTGCGAGGTGGCTGTCATCAAGAACGCCTCCAGCGGCAAGTACGGCAAGAAGGACATCCTGAAGATCAACGAGGTCATCGACCTCAACTATGAGATGCTGGGATACATCGATCCCCACATCACCGTGAACATCATCCGGGGGGGAGAGCGGATGGAGAAGATCCATCCTCACCTGCCGGAGACCATCACCGGGGTCATCCGGTGCAAGAATCCCCGGTGCATCACCTCCATCGAGCAGGAGCTGCCCCACATCTTCCGTCTCACCGACCGGGAGCACGGGGTGTACCGCTGCCTGTACTGTGACACCAAGGGTGGGAAGCGGTAAAGATCCGTAGCCTCTTCCCTGGGTGGGGGATCCCGTGCATATAGGAATCCATAGAAAAATGCTCCCGTGCAAGAAGCACGGGAGCATTTTTTTTGCCTATTTGAGGGAACGAACTCTGCGTTTAATGCACCACCACCGTGGTCCCATTGGGGATGTTGTTGTACATCCACCAGATGTCGTCGTTGTACATCCGCAGGCAGCCGTGACTGATGGGGAAGCCAATCCGGGCATCGTAGTACCGGTCAGAGTTCATGGGCCAGTACTGCAGGCGGGAGTGGAAGGCATACCCAGAGGGGCCGTAGAACCGAACAATGGGGCCGCAGTAGTAGGAACCATAGTCCCAAGCGGTCTGCTTGTAGGAGGTGGTGAACACCCCGCGAATGGTGGGGGTGGCGTTGGTGCCGGAGCCGCACAGACAGGTGCGGATAAGCTTCCAGTGTCCTTGGGACCCCTCAAAGATATTCACCCGCTGGTAGGTGAGGTTGACCCAGACCAGGTACTTGGAATTGCTCTGATACCCTTTCAGGTTCACCCAAGCGGTTTTGATTTCCTCTGGGTAGTCATGGTTTTGGGCCCAGGCCAGGGTGTAGTTCCCGGCGTACTGGCTGGTGACCATGTTGAGGAGTTCCTCCTCGGTGATCCCATGGTAGTAGAGGTAATCGTAGTTTTCCAGGGTGATGGTGCGCTCCGCGGTGACCCGCTGGTCGCGGCCATCCTCTGTGGTGTAGGTGAGAACGAACTGAATCTGGGAGGAGAGGGCCATGTCCTCGGTGTAGGTGTAGGCATGGGTGAGCTTGGGGACATCCGTACCCAGGACAATGTCTTGGGTGTCCACCAATTTCCCGTCTATGTACCAGTAGGCCGTGCAGGCCTTGCCTGCCTCAGGATACTCCACCTTGGCGGTGACGATCAAGGCCTCCCCCGCCGGCAGGGGATCGGCGCATTGAAGGGTTGCGGTGGCATGGGCGATGCCATTGTCCGGGAAGTTTTCCAAGGTGAGTTGGTTTTCTGCGGAAACTTCCTGTTCCCGGCCGTCCTGGGTGGTGTAGGTCAGGCGATAGGAGACGGTGCTGGTCTCTGGCATCCCATAGTAGTAGTCATACTGATAGGAGAGGGTGGCGGGCCCTTCTCCCAGGGTCAGGGGCTCGGAGGCGACCTCCTGGCCATCCACATACCAGGTGCCGGTACACACCTGCCCAGACTCTGGGGTGTCCACGGTGGCGGTGGCGGTCAACGTCTCCCCGGCGGCCAGAACCTTGGGCAGGGAGACTGTGATCTCTGCATCTGCCAGCCCCAAGTCCTCAAAGGTCTCCAACTGAATGGGGGCAGAGGCTTTTTGGGAGAAGTCGTCTCCGTCGTGGTTGGTGTAGGTGAGGACAAATTCCACCGTAGCGTCCAAGTCCAGGTCGTGGGTGTAATTGGGGACGAAGGCGGAGACGGTTTCCGTGTCCTCCCCCAGAATGAGGGTGGTCTCTTCCATGGCCTCCCCGTTGAGATACCAGGTGCCGGTGCACCACTTGCCCACGTCGGCCTCGGAGAAGTTCAGGTGGGCGGTGGCGGCCAAGGTCTCTCCGGCGTCCAGGTGCTCTGGGACACCCAGGTCAATGGAGACGTTGTGGATATCATAGTTCTCCCAACGGACCAGGCGGTTTTTGGGGACAGTGAGGGTGTAATACCGGGTCTCCAAGGTGACCTCTGTAACCCGGCCGCTGCCGCTGACGGTATTGTCCCGCCCGGCCAGCAGGAGGGCCTCTGCCTGGCCATTCATCCGAAGGGTGTTGTCAGTGCCGAGAATGGTGATCTGGTCAACGGTGCATCCACGGGACACCGTGATTTGATTGTCGCTGCCGGAGACCACCAGAGAGTCCAGGGAACTGTTTACCGTGATGGTACGGCCGCTGCCGGTGACCTCCAGGGCATCGGCGGTGCCGGTAAAGTCTACGGTTCCGGTGCCATCTCCCACCACCAGGGTGCCTAAGGTGTAGGTTTCCGGCAGGGACAGAGTCACGTCCCCAGACCGGGCTGCCAGCACCAGCCGGTCCAAGTGGCCGGTGCCTTCCAGGGACAGGCTCTCCAGTACATCCGAGCGCACCGTGACCGTACCGGCGGTGACGTTGGTCAACTGGATCTGGGAGACGCTGTGGTCCAGCCACAGATCCCCGGCGGTCAGGTCAGCCAAAGCAGTGTCCCCAGACAGGACGGCGCCGGTGTCTGTCTGGCCGGTGTAGCTGCTGGCGGGGAGGTACTGGTCTGCCAGGCGGTAGAGAATGGTGACAAACTCTGCCCGGGTGAGGGGACGGTCCATTTGGAGTTCGCCCTCACTGCCAGTGACCAAGCCGGCCTCCACCAGGGCGGCGGCCGCCTCGGCGGTGTCCCCGGTGAGATACTTGGTGTCTGGGAACTGGTCCAGCACGGAGAGGTCCGGTTGGGTGGGCATCAACTGAAAGGCCCGGGCGAAGAGGAGGAAGGCCTCTCCCCGGGGGATGTGCTGGTCCAGCGTGTCGGCGAAACGCTGGTCCAGCAGACCGGCGTAGACGGCCTTGGCAACGTCTTGGGCATACCAAGCCCCTTCGGGAATGGAAAAGCCGGAGGTGTCCCCTTGGCCGGTGACGTGGAGCACCCGGCAGAGAATGGTCACTGCCTGGGCGGTGGTGAGGCTGCTGTTGGGGGCCATGGTGGTGGTACTGCTGCCTTGCAGAATGCCGTCTTCATAGGCCTGCTGCAGGGTGGCTTCCGCCCAGTGGCCTTTCACATCGGTGAAATCCTGAAAGGCAGCTTGCGCAGTGGTGGCCATCCCCAGGACCATGGACGAGGCCAGGACCAGGGACAGCAGTTTTTTCATGGGTTGTTTCATCTCTCGTTCCTCCCGTGTTGGAGTCATTTCCAGGCTTGTCCAGAAGGTATCTGGAAGCCTCTGCCCTTAGTGTACTGGATTTTCTAAGAAAATGCAACAGGAAGTAGGGGGTCCTCTTCCCCGCTTTTTGGCAAAACAGCACAGCGTTTGACGCTGTGCTGTGAGGAAACTGTGTTAGGGATGAGGATCCTGGCGATAGCTGTAGGAATTTAACCGCTGCCGCTGGGCCTTCCAGTCTGGAAAAATATGTGCCAGACAAGCGTAAAAGGCCTTGGAATGGTTGGGGTGGACAAAATGGACCAACTCATGGCAGACCACATAGGCGACGCAGTCAAAAGGGGCCTCCACCAGTTGCCGGGCAAAGGTCACCCGCCCTTTGGCGGGGGAGCAGCTGCCCCAGCGGGAGGTCATGGACCGCACGCGAATCTCTGGCATTGGCACCCCAAAGGGGGCCAGTTGGGGCTGGTATTGGCGGCACAGCTGCGTGGTAACGGTGCGGCAGGTCTGTTTCAGAAAGGCCTCCATGGCCTGCACCCGGCGCTGCGGATCCTCAGGGTCCGGCAACGTGAGGAGAAGGTGAGAAGGGGTCTGCCGAACCTCAACCTTAGGGCCTGGCTGAAGACGGAGGGGATAGGGCTTGCCCAGCAGGTAGACCATTTCCCCGGGACCATAGGTGTGGGGTTTCGGGCGCAGGGGGGCTTGGGCGGCGAACTGGTCCAGCGCCCGAAGGAGAAAGGCAGAACGCTGGCGGAGCACCGCGTCTACCGCCTCAGGGGAGACCCACGGCCCTGCGGAGACCTTGACAGACCCATCGGCATGGACCCGGATGTTGATGTTTTTCACGGGCTTCTGGGTCAGCTCGTAGGGGATGGCCCGCCCCTCCAGGAGAAGGGTGCGCTTCACCCTTGGAGGCTCCTGGGCTCCAGCTGGAGGAATGCCTTGACCAGGGAGGTCTCTCCCCGTTTGATTTGTACAGCCAACTGCCCGCTGGTCTCCTGGCAATAGACCTGCAGTTCCTCCCCTTCCACAGCTTCGCTGACGTAGTGGACGTCAAAATCCCGGATGCGGTGGGTGTTCCAGAAGGAGGAGGGGCGGGTGTCCAGGATCAAGCGGACGTAGTCCGTGTTGTTCATATGCTGGTTCATATCGGTGTCCGAGGTGCGTACCTGATGGCGAAGGGCTAGGTCCTCTTCCCCCAACTTCAGCTTGGTGCGGCAGAAGGGGTCGGTAAACACCGGGGCAGGCCAGGTCAGGTCCCGGGGGAAGGGGGTGGTGTCCGTCTTGCGAAGGGCGTGGGTGGTGACGTCAATGGCGCAGGTCTCTTGCCGGGCGCGGAGGAGGGGCGTGCCGTCCATTCCCTCCAGCAAGAGGTTGAGGTGGATGGCCACCGGGGAGACCTTCACCGGGAAGGCGGTGAGTTTTACCCGGTCCATCCACCGGATGGGGCCGTCATACCGCAGCTTGGTGCGGGCCACGGCCCAAATCACCTGGTGGGACTGGGACAGGCGAATGGCGTCGCATTGGTAGGTGTAGAAGAGCTCCGTCATGGCGTCCTGGAGCAGGAGGGTGGCCTGGGTCAGGCCCAGCTCACAGAAACGGTCGGAATAGGTGGAGGTGATGAGCAGTTCTTTGGTATAATGATTCTTCACAGGGGTGCTCCTCTCGCGGTTCTCCCAAGACCGGCGGGGAAAAGAGTTTTCCTTGCCTTCGGGTGGGGGATGGGATATACTGGCGGTGGAAAAAAGTCCAGGCACTGGGGCCAGAAGGGATTTCTTCCTGATTTGATTCTTTTGTAGCTTAGTTTACAACATTTTTTTCAAGGAGGCAAGGGGGGCCTGTGGCAGAAAATTATACATATATTGTGAAATGCGGGGACGGGACCTTGTACACCGGCTGGACCAATGACTTGACCAACCGTCTGCTGGCCCACAACGCGGGAACCGGCGCGAAGTATACCCGCTCCCGCCGCCCGGTGGTGCTGGTCTACCAAGAGCGGTTTGCCACCAAGGAGGAAGCCATGCGCCGGGAATGGGCGATCAAACAGCTGACCCGGGCGCAAAAGCTCCGCTTGATCGCAGAGCACCCAACAAAGAAAACACCGTGCGGAACCCCATAAGAGGCTCTGCACGGTGTTTCTGTTTTGGCAGTGGTTTTCATACTTGGGCCAGGAGCGGTTCCTCTGGCAGCAGCGGCTGGGTGGCTTCCACGCAGGGACGAATGGCATGGAACTGAAACTGGAGGGAGGTTTTCCCCAGGAACTGGTTTTCCTCCACCACACCCAGCAGATCCACGGTGCCCGGGCAGCCCAGGTCCAGGTAAGCGGCGGTGAGGTCAAACCCCACTGCGTCAGAGACTTGGCCGAAGAGTTTCAAATGCTCGTGCCCCTTCCCCATGAGGCGATAGCACTGCCCCCCTCGGGTTTGGAGGCGGAGGCCCCGCAGGGCCAGCACCGGCTTTTCTGCGCCGGGACCGTACGGGGCGTGGGCTTTGAGCACCGAAAGGACGGCGGGCAGGTCAGCCTCGGTGACATCCAAATCGTAGTACAGCGTGTCATCGGCGGCTGGGGGGCGGTTGTCCTGGGCCCACTGGGTGATGGCCTGCCCCATGGGGCCGTACTGCCCCTCAGAGACGGTGATGCCGGCTGCCCCGGCGTGGCCGCCGGCACTTTCCGCGAAGGGCGTGACCACAGGGATCAGGGGGGAGAGGTCAAAGTCCCCATAGGTCCGGCCAGATCCCCGGAGCAGGCCAGGGGCACTGGCAATGTCGGAGAAGACGAAGGCAGGGCGTTGGTGGGCCTCGCTGAGCTTTCCGGCGACGATGCCCACAATCCCCTCCGGGATTCCCTGGCATCGGACCAACAGAATGGGCGCCTCCTCCTGCCCGGCGGCGGCTTCCTCCACCGCCGCCAGCCACTGGGCAACCAAGTCTTTCCGGCGCTGGTTGATGGCCTTCATCTTGGCGGCGTAACCAGCTGCGGCAGCAGGCTCTGTGGTGATGAGTGCTTTGAGTACCGATGCGCTTCCCGCGTCAAACAGCCGGCCTGTGGCGTTGAGAATGGGGGCCGTTTGGAACTTGATGGTGTCCTCCGTATAGGGGCGGGGGGACAGGTCCAGCACAGACTTGAGGCCAGGGGAGAGCTGGCGGTACCAACTGTCCCGGTTGATGACGGCCAGCCCCGACATGACCAACCGCCGGTTGTCCCCTGTGAGGGG
>ERZ857965.2173-NODE-2173-length-17245-cov-3.560442_pt1 | contig 17245 bp, 6 predicted proteins | sample MGYA00519758_ERZ857965 | MGnify/ENA primary metagenome ERZ857965 (study PRJEB31778, sample SAMEA3449381) | human gut metagenome | biome: human gut; feature: human-associated habitat; material: faeces | place: United Kingdom | collected 2010/2012 ... | reverse complement strand
TGTTCCGGCTGCGGATAAGCTCGATGCCGTACTTGGCATACACGACATTTGCGCCCGACAAGGTCAGCGCAGCTCGCGGCTGAATGGACGCCGACACATAAGCGTTGTTGCAGTCCTCCATGCACACGCCGATTTCGCAGGCATCGATGAACGCCTCGATCCTTGCCTCATGGCACCAGCCTGTGCCAATCATTTTGGCATGGATGCCGTAAGCGAACGCTCCTGCGATCCTGATGCCAGACGCGCTCAGACCCCAGATAAATGTAGATGTCGCGCCGCTATCTGCCTCGATATAAATCGCCGTTCCGCTACACGCTCCGTCTACGGAATAGTGGAATCCTCGGCTGTCAGATTTCGTTACGCACACGTCCGTAACATAACGCCCCGTTTTCCACTGGGGATCCCATTTTGTGTATGGCGGCACGTCCATAACGCTGGAATCGAGCGAGGACGCAATGTTAATTACATTCCCCGCAAATGCATACGGGACTCGAAGCACGGCATGGTTTCCACGCAGGCACGCCGACATTTTCATAGAGACACAGTACCCGCTAAGCTGCTTAAAATCGAGGACAGTGTCTGCGCTCAATTCCAGTTCGCAGGCATCACCAATGGTAATTTCACCGGATAGCACGTATACGCCGCCCGGCACAAACACGCGGCGATACTTCGACAAAGCGGTTTTAAAAACCGCGGTGTCGTCAGTGACCCCATCGCCCTTAGCGCCAAAATCGCGGATGTTGAATACGTCTTTCCACTTTTTCTTCCACGATGTTGGTTTACCATTAGTGTCTACGGCAGACACCATGATCTGATCGTCAGCAGCCAGCCCAGACAGCCCCATTGCAGCGGCAACATTTGTGGCCGTTACACTTGCATCACTTCCGTTGGCACCTTTTTCGCCGCGCGATGGCTTGCCGGTATCTTCCGAGCCGAGATACCAGTTCCCGTTTGACCCGATCATCGGTGTGATGCCGTCCGCACCAGCAGCCCCCGGTTTGCCATCCGTGCCATCCTTGCCCGGAGCACCAGCTGGGCCCGGGTCGCCCTTCGGGCCTTGTGGGCCGGTTTCCCCCTTGTCACCCTTCGCGCCGGGGCTGCCGTCTTTTCCCGGCGCACCATCTGCGCCGTCCTCGACCGTGGCAATGGCCGTCCCGTCCACGCTAATGGTCGTTGCCTTGCCGGACTTAGTGGCCGTTACCACCGGGCTGTGGCCGTCCTGTCCGGCAGCACCGGGTGCACCGTCCTTACCGGGTGCGCCTGCCGGGCCGGGCACGCCAGTATCACCTTTATCGCCTTTGGCACCGTCCGCGCCCTTGAGGTCTGCCACGGCGATCAAATTTTGCCACGTGCTGCCGCCATCCGTGCTGTACTGGATGTAGCCGTCCGCTACGCGCAAGTCCATGCTGCCGCCTCCGCCGCCCTTTGTCAAAGCTTCGTTGATGGCCGCGACAAGATTTTCCTTGGCGTCGGTCGTCAGGTCGGCAAGGTCTCCGATCTGGCGCTGGATCGTCTGCAGCGTCATCTGGTCTGTCGGGGTGTATGTATACCCGGCGGGCTTCGCGCGCTTGTGCACTGCAAAGTCCTGCTGCACCATCGTGTACGCGCCGGTGTCGTCGGTGACGTAGGCGTAGGCCGTCAGCGTGTGGCAGTCCTGCAGCAACTCGTCCGGGATGATGGCCGTGCCGTCTGTGCCGACGTTCACGTCCACGCTGCGGCCAAAGCACCTATTTTGATAGTGGACCTGCTCCACGCCGCTGCCCACGCGCAAGCGCCGCCCGGTGTCCCACTGCCACAGCGCCCCGCGGCCGTCTGCGATTGTGATTGTCATGTGGTTGCCCCCTTCCACTGCTTCTACAATATAAAAAAGGGAGGGATATTTCTATCCCTCCCCCAGATTTAATTGCTCCAGCGGATCTTCCCGAGCGATTTCTGGCTGTAGAAGCACAAAAACAGAGCGCTTTTCTGTGCCGAACTGATGTCCAGCCCGTCGATGTACGCAGCGACCTTGTCCATTGCTCCCTGGCCACTGATGGCCTTGCCGTTGCTGTCGCGCGTCGTCCTCGCATCGTTCTTGAACTGATATGTTTCCCAGAACGTCCCCGCGTCCAGACCGGCCGGTTTCGCCTGCTCGTTGTACTTCTGCACGGCATCAACGCTGATGCCGTCGCATTCCGGATGCGCCTTGACGAAGTCCGCCGTGTCGATCTTGTTCTGCGCATCCTCCTGCTTCATCCCGCCGTAGCGCGTCAGCATATCTACCGCGCGAGACCGCGTGAGCTTCCCGTCGAGATACAGGTCCTTGATGTCGTCGTAGTCCGTGCCGGTCACGACCTCGCACGTCCACTTCTGCACCAGCTTCTGCGCCTCGTCGGCGTCCTCCCCCCCGTACTGCTGCAGGATCTTCAGCGCCTGCTCCTTCGTGATCGAGCGCTTTCCGTCGTCGTCTCCGACGTACCACTTCTCCGTCTGCGAGCGCACCTTAGACTGCAGCTGCTTCTCGCCGATGCCGTGCTCTTTCAGCTCCTTGGCCTGCGCATCAAATGCGGCCTTGTCGCCGCTGAGCACCGCAGCGAGCGCCTCGTCGTACTTTCCTTCGCCGGTCGCCCACTTGTCAACCTTCCAGTACGCATCATCCTCGTTGTCCGCGAGCCCTTTTTCGACCAGCAGCTGCTGCGCCTCTTCGCGCGTGAGGTAACCGTCCATCAGGCCGTACTTGATCTGGTTCTCCGGCCCGGAGTCATAGGTGTGGATCGTCCACTCGTCGCCCTTGCCGGCAGCTCCGGCGATGGTGTTCCAGAGCGTTACGACCTCGCGGCTCGCCGCGCTGATCGGCAGGCCGGTCGCCTGCGAGACGGCCTTGAGTGTCTTGTAGATCTTTCCGTACAGCGTCATGTTGCCGTTGTACGTCACGTCCGTCGGCTTGTCCAGCTTTCCGGTATCCAGCTTGATCGTCTCGTCCCAGATCCGATATGCGTCGATCAGGTTGCTGATCCATTCCGTGTCCATCCGGTCGTTTTCGTACCCGGAGATCATCGACATGAAATCCTTGAGAATCGGGAGCTTCGAGAGGATATCCACGTCCATGAACAGGTTGCTTTCAAGCGGGTCCACGCCGGAAAACTTTCCGTCTTTGTATTTCGCGCCGACCAGCGCGCTCATGTACTTCTCCAGCCACGTGGCGTACTCGTCGTCGTCTCTGCAGGCGTCCACGATTGATTCGGCAAGCCCCGAAGCAGCCGCCGACACAAGATAGGTCGCCAGCGCTCTTGCAATTTTCCCGCTTGCGTTTCTCCACGCTTCTTTTTTGTCTCCGGTCGCGCGCAGCTCCGCCGTGTAGTCCGTGTACGCCTTGAGCAGCAGGTTGTACGACAGCGTCGGCTCCGACATAAAGGCCGTAGATACAGCGCCGTACACGCCGGTCGCGCGCATCGCCTGGCTGCGTGTCATCGTGCTATCCACCACCTGCGTCGAATAAATAACCTCGCGGAAGCGTTCGGCCGTCGCCTTCAGCAGCGCGTCGCCGGTCAGCTTCTGCTTGTCACGCACCTCCGCTTTGCAGGCGTTCCACAAGTGGCCCCATGTAAGCCGGTCGCCCCATTCTGCGCCTTTCATAAGGAATTCGACCGTCGAGTCCTTCCACGTCCCGGCGTTCTTGATCTGGTCGCGGACACCCCTGCCGATGTTTGTGTCGTAGAAGCCCATCTGCTTCCACAGCGCGATGCCGCTGTGCGCCTCCGCCTCTTTGTATCCGCTCTTCGCGTAAAATCCTTTTGCCAGATACTTCGGGTTCATCACGCCGACCGCGCGCACATACGCTGTCGGCTGCAGCAGCGCCACGCGCAGGTTCGCAGCCACGGCCGCCACCTTGTAGTTGGAGAGCATCTTCTTTGCGAAGCCCTCCCCGCGGCCGCCTTCGTTCACGCCGTTCAGGTCTTTGATGAACGTCGTGAAATACTTGTTGGCATCCATGCCGTATGCCTTTTCAATCGACCGCTGTACCGTCGTCGTGAGCACGTGGCCGTTCTCGAGCTTCTGCTTCTCGCGGTAGTTGTACCACTTCATCGCGTCGAGAATCGGCAGCGCCAGCGCGTCATACTTCGCCATGTCCGCCATGTGGTTGCTGAACACGTCGAAGATGTCGCGTACAACGAGCGCGTTGTTTGCCTTGTAGACGAGGCTCTTCGTCGCGGACATATTCAGCAGGCGGAACATGTCGTTCTCTTTCGCGCCAGGGTCTTTCGCGTCGCGGTTGGAGTCCATCGTCTCGATGGGGAAGTAGTTCTCCTCCGTGAACGCGCGGTATCCGAAGCGCTCCATCGACACACGGTTGCCCCACGCGCCGCCCTGATCGTTCATGTACTTCTGCAGTTTGTCCGCCACCTCGCGCTGGCGCTTGGTAAGCGCGCCATTGATCGCGGAGATGTCCTCCTGCGTCAGCAGGAACGGATCCGGCTGCTTGACGTTTTCCTTGCGCCCGCTGTTCTGGATGTCCTCCACGCGCATACCGCCGCCGAGCAGATGGCCGGCGGCCTGCTCGCGCTTCGACAGGCAGTAGAACGCCATCATCTGTGCGGTCGTCATCCTCACGCTCTCGCCGCTCTCGAGCTTAAACGTGTGCGTTTCCTTTGCCCACGCCTTCACTTCCTTCGGCGTGTAGGTCTGCTCCGTGAAGTCCATGACCGCCTTCGTGTTGAAGGCCATCTTGTCCCAGCCGTCGGAAAGCGCCTCGAAGATCGCCTTGCCGCCCTCGCCGAAGCGCTGGAAAGCATAGTACGGCGTCGTGTTCTCCCAGTTGAAGAAACCGGCCGCCTTTTCCCCAGCCTTCGTTCTGCCTTTGGCCTGACCCAGCCGGTCGAGCTCCAGCCCCGTCGCCTGTGCCGCCTGCCGTGCGGTCTCAAAGTGTGCGTTGGCCTTGAGCTTGTTCGCGTTTTGGATGCTGCGCGTCAGGATCGTGAGCATCTGGTCGAGCTGCTGCAGTTGCTCTCCGCTCATCCGGTTTACAACGTTCTCGCCTGGGTTCTGGCTGACGATGTCGGACGCAGTGTTGATGTGCTTCTGCATCTCCTCGAGGAATCCATCCGGGATGTCCAGATACAGTCCGAGGTCGTTCGTCCCGTCATCGTTCTGCCCGCGCAGGCTGTCCAGCAGCTTCTGCATCCGGTCAATATACCGGAGCGAACGCCGAATGTCCTTTTTCGTCAGCGCGCCGCCGTCCAGCGCCCTCTTACTCGTAAAGTCGATGGATTCCAGGAACTCGCCTACCGCCAGCTTCAACGGCTCCGGGATGTGTTCCTTGTCGCTGTTTTTCAGCAGCCAATCGCTCAGGCGCTTCGCCTTCTGCTCGATGCGCGGGCGGTATTTCGCCACTGCCGCGCTTTCCTCCCTACGTGCCTTATCGGCTGCGTCCCGCTCGTCATAGTGCTCTTTCAGCCGCGCAATCTGCTCGTCGCGTTTCTCGCGCTCTCTTGCTATGGCTTCCTGCAGCCGTTTGCGGTTCTGCGCCCGCAGCTCCGCGATGCGCGTGTCATTGGCCTTGCGCAGCTCGTTGATCTGGTTGAGGTAGTGCGTCTTCTGCTGTTCGTCCTTCTTCGCCTGCCGGTCGGCAAACGTTCTCTGCTGCGGCAGGTCGAAAAACTGCTCAAGGATCTCGTTGCTCACACTCTGCGTCGCTTCGCGCATATACTGCGCGTTTGGGTTGTACTCGTTCACGGAGTACACCGCGTCCAGCACATCGGCAATGCGGTATAGCTGGTCGCTCGGCTGGCTCTCGCGGTTCTGGTCAAAGAATTCTGGGTACAGCTCACTCAGCTCTGCGTAAACCTGGTCAACGTTCGTCCGCTCGCCGTTTTTCAGCCGCATTCGGCCCATGTTTCTCCGTCGGAAATCTCCGAAGTCCGGAATTTCCCCGCGGTCAGCCGCGGACACGACGAGCTGCTGACCCTTGAAATACCTCCGCAGGTCTTCATACTCGCGGTACATCGTGTCGTCAACGGCAGTCACGTCGTTCAAAATGTCGTGTGCGAGATCGTCCGCGCGCTGCTGAATCTCCGCGTAGGTAAGCCCGTTGTCTCCGGTCGCGCGGGCAATGCCGTCGTACAGCTCCTGCAGCTGGCTCATCACCTCGTCCACGCCGATGCTGCTGCCGGTCCGCTCAATGATATCCTTTGCGGCTTCCCGCACGGCTTTCGGGTCTGTGGTTGCCTCTTTCGTGCGCTGCATCTGCCCACGCAAATACTCCACGCGGTCGCGCAGCATGGCGTTTTCCTTAGCCAGGCTGTCGCGCGTCTTCAGCTCGCGCGCCACCAGCTCGCGCAGCGGTTTCGCGTTCTGCATCCGCGTGAGCTGCGCGTCCGCTCGGCTCACCTGCGCAGCCAGGTTGTCCGCGCGGTTTCTCGCCTTCAGGCGCTCCTCCTTGCTTTCCGCGTTCTGCGCAAGCTCGCGCTGCTGCTCCAGCCTCCGTGTGAGCGAGCTGTATTTCTGCAGCTTCTCCCGGTACTCGCGCAGCATCTCCATCTCGCGCACGTTTGCCGCGTCGCCGTCCGCGGCGTCGGAAAGCACGTCGCGGTCTGTCCGCGTGTCGTCACGCTCGGAAAACTGCCACGATTTATCCGAGTTCAGTATCTGCAGACGCTGCTCCTCGTCACCAGCGCGGTACACTTGCACCGGCACTCCCATATTTTCAAGCTGCTCTTTCAGCTCGGAGTTGATGTTGTCCGGCACAATGGCCACTTGCACCTCGTCAAAGCCGACCGCTCTCTGCGGCTTCGCCTCAAAATATTCCGTCGGAAGTGCAGCCGCCGCCTTATACACTTCTTGAATCCGGCGAGCAGTTTCTTCACTGACCGAATATCCCTCTTTCGCAAAAGCCTGCTGAATGGCTCGCGCCGTCCGCTTGCCCTTCGCCGCTTCCATCATAACATCGCCGATAATTTCTCTTTCATCGAACGAATTGTCGGCGTGCGGCCGCGTCTCTCGCATAACGGTGCGTGTCGCTTGATCGATCAGGTTTTCAACAGCATTCTTCGCCGCTTCATACTGCTCGCCTTCCGCTTTGCCGAGCCTGTCGCTCGCGGCCTTCACTTCATCAATGCTGGAAAAGTCCTCGGCGCTGACAGCCTGCATAGCTCCTGCCGACGTCCCCCACGTCTGGCCGCCGCGCTCCTTCTGGGTTTCCGCCATCGCACTCACAATGTTCTCAAGCGTGTATTCCCAATGCAGCTGCGAAAAGCTGCGTCTGTCTCCAGAGGCGGTATAGCGCTCCTTCCCGTTGTAAATGCCGGGCTCGCCAAAAACAGATTTCAGCTGTGGCAGCAGCCATGCCTTCACGTCCTCAGTATCCGTCGCCTCGTGCAATTTGTCGCTGGTAGCCAATCGGTCTACTTCGTCCGCTGTAGCGCCCTGATCTTCGTAAAACGCCCACGCATCTCGGATGAAATTCTCAACCGTGGAAGTATGGACATTGTTATCCATGAAGTGGTCAAGCCGCTTTTCCTTCAGTTCCGGCTTTCGGTCCAGAAATCTGCGATGCTGTTCCTCGTAGCTGTCGCGGATAATCTGGCGCACCGTGTCTTCGATCTCTCGCGCAGACTGATAGTCCCCGGTTTCCATGTCCGCTTCAACGTGGGCGAGCTCCTGCACGCCGATTTTCTGCACCAGTTTCGCCAGCGCGTCATTGCCGTATCGGTTGAATTCCTTTGCCTGCATGACCGGCTCGAGCGTTTCCCCACGATCGGCCAGATAGGCCGCGCGCACGCTGTCGTCCCGCGAGAGCTTGTCCGCCAGCTCCGACGCGCTCATACCGCTCTCTTCACCGACGCCTGCACGCTGCAGGGCGCTGTCGTTTCGGAATACGCCGCCCACGATCTTCCCGCTCAGTCTGGCGAGCCGTTTTTCGACGGTCCGCATCCGGTCGTAGTTCACCGGATATTCCACCGCCGGTGCCGTCGGCGTGTAGGCATCCCCGCCGTAGATTTTGTTCCTGGGGTCAACCTGCGGGTCAATACTCTCCCTACCGAACACCATGGAAATCGGGCCGTACTTGCTGTGCCCTTGCGCAGCTTTTACGACCGCGATACTTGGCATCGGCAATCCGCCGAGCGCGAGTGCGCCACGCAGGTTCTGCTCCGTCAGGCCATGCACGGCGACAAGATCACGCACCTGCTCCACCGGTTCGCGGAGGGAGAACTGCTCTTTTACTTTGCGCTGATTCTCCGAGCCACGTCCAGAAGTTCTTCCGCCGTTGCCTCGCGGTGATCCGCCATATAGTCCATGAGCCGTTCCTGAAGCTCCGGTTGGCCCTTGACCCTGAGATAGATTTCTGCCCCTGCTCCCTTTCTTACGCCGAAGCAACTCAACCCACGAATCAACAGATCGTCCATCTCTGTCATATTCTCTGCTCCTCTCAACATATTCTGCAATATTCGCATTCTGCAGCGCGGCTTGTTTTCCGCCGACCGCATACAGTGTGGTCGCCTCAGTACCATCTCCCACCCCGTACAAGGCGAACACCTTCACACCCTTTTCTTCAGCGTACAGCCACTTTATGGATTCGTCAAGATATTGTTTGCCGCTGTCGAGTTCTTTTTCCATTCGCCGGTTCAAAAGCGACCATTCCTGCTGATTCAGGTCAGGCCGCCAGTACTTCCCGCGAGACGATTCCTGCACGCCGTTGCTTGCAATCTCCCCGGCGCGCCCCGCATTCACCTTCGCCGCGTCCACCAGCGCATCGTCCCAGATCTTCTGCAGCTCCACCATGCGGTCGAGCATGGCTCTCGCCTCGTCGTGCGTCGCGCGGTCTCCCTTGAACGCAGCACGCAGCTTCTTGACAAAATCCCCGATCCAGTCGCGGATCTTCTCGGCAAGGCTGCGGTTCTCATTCGCCAGCCGCTGCACGGCCTCGGTGTTGCGCAGCATCATCTCGCACGCATCGGCCACGACCTCGTCCATCGCGCCGTCCATCGTCAGCTCGCCGGTCGAGTCGTTGTCGATCTTCTGCTGGGCAAGGCGCTCGATGCTGTCGCCGCTCTCGAGCACATGGTTCGCCACGAACTCCTTCAGTGCTTCATACTGGCCGCTGTTGCGCTGGATGAAGTGCGTCAGCTCGTGCGACATCGTCTTCAGGATGGCCGTCTCGCCGGTGTCCACGTTGTTCTTCCCTGCGTTGACGTCCAGATAGATCGTGCCATCGCGGTATGCGCCGTTCATGCCGATATAGCGCCCGCTCTCATCCGAACGAGATTCAAAGAACACGACGTTCACGCCGGTCGCCTCGGCCACCTTGCGTGCCACGTCGATCGACGCCGTCTGCTTGCGCGTCAGGCCGGCCGTGTTCACGGCGGCGAGCGTCACGTTTCCGAGCTTTCCGCCTTCCAGCGTCACGCTACCGGCCTGAATTTCGCTGCTCTTGGCCGCCGCGCTCTTTGCGTCCGATTCCCTGCGCGCCGCGGCAAGGCCGGTCTCGTAGGCGAATTTCCGCTGCTCCTGTGTCAGATACGATGCTGCGCCGCTGTTCTCGAGCACGGCGTAGTTTTTCACGCCAGCGCGTCCGTAAGAGTATGCCACCTCGTAGGCGCTTGCGTAGCGCTCCACGTCCTGCCCGTTCTGGTAGTTGGCGTACATCTGCGGCGCGGTCTCGCCGTATTTTTCCGCGCTCTCGGCGAGCAGGCGCGTGCCCTCCGGCAGCTTGGCGTCCTTCACGGAAACACGCTGCACATCGCCGTTTTTGGCCTTCACGGACAGCTCCACGCTGCCGCTCTCCTGGTCATATCGAAGCGCCTGCACCTGCGCGGTCTCACCGTTTACCTGCACCTCGGCGTTTTTCTCCGCCTGATGTGTCTGCGCCTGCCCTGCGTCAGTCTTGCGTGCCCCGCCATAGATCGCGTTGCGCTCCAGCTCGGCTGCGTCACGCATATGGCTGCGCGCCCATGCGTTCGTGGTCCGGTCTGCATCCCGCGTGAACAGGGACGCATACTCGCTCGCCGCGCGCTGTGCCTGCTTGCTGGCGTCAAATTTCCGCTGTTCTTTGCCCGTCAGCTCCTGCCCCTTGATCTGCTTGACCACGAGGCCGGTCAGCTCCTGCACGTCGTTTTCTGGCGTGCCGAGCGCACCCAGGCGGTCAGAGACCGCCTGCGTGAGATTTGCTTCCTGTGTCGCCTCGTAGAGCTTGCCGGTGTTGCGGTTTGTCTGCTTCTTCCCAGCCAGCTTCCGGATGTTTTCGTCGCCGCTTTCCTCTGCAGCGCGGCGGAGGATGTCCGCGTAGTCGTTGGCCGTGATCTGCCGGCCGGTCTCGCGGTAATTCGCGTTTCGCATCCCGGCGTTGAGCGCCATGTCACCGCCGGTCATCATGCCGCCGGAGATCATGCCGCCAGCAAAGTCCTGCGCCGTCTGGCCGAGCCAGTCAAGCCACGCCCTGCGCGTTGCCTCGTCCTCGCTCATGCCGTCTGCCTGATAGGCGGCGATCGTCTGGTTGATCTTGCTCTTGTCGGCCATCACGATCGCGTCGGAGATAACGTTTGCGATGTCCGTGCAGACTTCCTCGCTGCCTTCCACAAAGCTCTGCTTGAGCATATCTTTAACCAGCGTCTTCGCGGTCTTCTTCCCGGCGGCCGCCGACGTATGGAACATACGCAGTTTGTCCAGGCTGATGTGCTCAAACAGCGCCTCGGCCGTTCCGTAGAGCAGGCCGACCGACATGGCCTGCGAGTCAGAAGCACCGCGGTCATACGCATCCGTGATTGCCTGAGATGCCGCCGCGCCGCCGAGGATCACATCCGCCGCGCCGTGCAGGCCGGTCGCGCCGCCGACGGCCAGCGTCGCCAGGCTGTCGGCCATGCTCATACCGGTGTTGTACAAAAACGACCCGATGCCGCTCATATCCTCGGAAACGCTCCCGCGGATGGTGTTCGTCACCGTGCTCGGCACCATGGATTTTGTATAGCGGTCGACGGCCATTTTTTCGCCCGTGAACGGGTCTGTCCCGTTCAGCGCATTCTGTGCCGCGATGTCGAGCGCACCCGCTCCGGCCATCATATTCGTGCCAACAGACATAGCGGAAGAAAGCCACGGATGCTCCTTGGCCTCCTGTGCGACCTGCTGTGCCATTTCCGCAGCCTCGTTTGCGTGCTGCTGCGTGAGCGCGTAGTTGCGGATGCCGTTGATCTGCCGGTCACTGTAGCCGTAATCACGCAGCTGCTGCTCGAAGCTGCGCACCGTGTTGCGCGCGTTCTTGGCGTAGTCGCTGTTCTGTACCACGAACGCGGAGTTACCGGCCATCGCCATCTCCGTGTTCGCGCTCTCGCTCACACTCAGCGCCTTGCTGTAGTCGGAGAGCGCCCTCTGCATCTGCGTGTCCCACTTGCTGATCTCATCATCGTAGGTCTTCTTCGTGAGCAGACTCTGCGCTTTCCCGATCTTCGCTTTTCGCTCATCGATCTGCCCCGAGAGCGCGAGCGCCTCCTGCTGGCGCTTGGCATAGTCTGCGTCTGTGCTCCCAGCTGCCATGCGCGGCATATTCCGGCGCTGCCGTTCAATGCCGGAAATCTCGTTCTGCCACGCGCCGATCTGCGCCTTCAGCTCGTCCGCAGACCAGTAATTCATCTGGTTCTTGTTCAGCCAGTCATATTCCGCCTCGGCCCCAGGCGTGTTCTTGAGCTGCGTGAGCGCCGCATTCACGTCCGTGCGGGTCTTGCCCTTGTATTTCTTCGGGTAGGCGTATGACACATTGAAGTCGTTTTCGTCCTTGAACTGGTTCTGGAAGTCGAGCACGGAATCGACCGCGCTGCGCATTGTGCGCATATCGCCGCCGGTATCCATGCCATACAGTCCAAGCTGTCCGAGCGTCACCATATACCGGTCATAATCCGACTGAAGCTGTTTTCTGCGCTGTGCATCCCAATATGCGCTCTCTCCGCCGCCGATCTGCTGCAGCAGGTTGCTGCTCTGCTGCTGATACCGCGCAAGCGCATTCTGCTGGTCTCTCTGCAGCAGCGCCCGCGCCTTGCGGCCCTCCGATGCAAAGTCGTGGTTGATTTTTTCGCGCTGAATCGCCATGTGCTTTCCTCCGTGTCAGTACGTCAGGCGGTAAGAAACATACATTTCATTCGCCGCCTGTTCGGAAATCTTGCCTTCCTGCTCCCATTTGTTGATGAGCGCGCGGAGGCCACTTTTCGACATTCCACCATTCGACTGGCGGTCAAGCTCCGACCACCATTTTTCGTATTCTGCCAGCGTCGTGTAATCTTTCAAGTAGGAAATGTCCTCCGCTCCACCGGTCAAACGGCTCGCAGCAGCAGAATTTTTCCGCACTTCGGTATCCGTTTGTGTTGCCCGCGTTGGCGAGCTCCCGCTTCTGCTCCTGCTTCTTCTGCTTCCGCCGCCCGACCCCCCACTCTTATTTGACGCTGCTGCCTTCTGCTGCTGGTAATACTGCCGCAGATACGCCGCCTCGTTGGCAGACATACCTGCCGCCGCCAGCTCCTCGTTCGACGGCTGGTACCCGGTCGTTGTGATGAGCGACGACAGACGGCTCCATGCGTTCTGCTTGCGCTCGTAGTCCGTCTCCTCCTGCGTGAGCTTCTTCTGCTCCTCGGTTTGCTGGCGGTTGTAGGTCGTGTCCTCGTCGCTGCGCTCGAGCTGCAGCCGGTTGTACCACTGGTTGTAGTCACGTTCGTAGGCGCTGTCGGCGTTGTTACGCGCCATGGTGTACAGGTTCATCAGGTTCTGGCCTTCCTGGTTGTAGCGGTCGTAGGCTGCGTTATACAGCTCAGGCACGACCTCGTTGAGCTTCTGCAGGTAGGCGTTGTATGCCTGCTGCCCCGCGTTCTGGCTGTAGGTGCTTCCGTAGCCTCCGGTCAGCGCCGCCGCCTGCCCCATGGTGTCCTCCATCGCGCCGCGCCCCATCTGCGCGTACAGATCGCGGTACTGCTGGTAGAGCTTGTCCTTGTTCACGTCATAGGAAAACTCGCCGCGGTTCATGATCTTGTCGTAGATCTCAGTCGCCTGATCGTTCGCGCGCTGGTATGCGTCGTTCTTGCTCGGGTCGTAGGTATACCGGTTCTCGGGCAGGTACTTCGAGTAGTAATCGCTCGTCTCATAGTCCAGACCCTCGCCCTTGATTTTCGCGTTGCGCTGCTTTTCGTATCGGGCCGCGCTCGTGTAGTCTCCTGAGGCCGCAGCCTTCTCCATCAGGGCGGCGTAGTCCGTCTGTGTGTCATACGGCGTGTCCACCTTCGGCAGGTACTGCGCGTACTGGTTTGTCGTCTCGTAGTCCATGCCGCCGGACTGGATCTTCGCGTTGCGCTTTCGTTCCAGGACGGCTGCCTTCTCGTTGTTCCCGGCAGCAGCAGCCTTCCCCATCAGCGCGGCATAATCCACGCTGTCGTCGAACTCGACACCGTTGTAATTTTTCTTTGCCATGCGTGGCCTCCTTTACTTGTACTTGCCCACGACGTAGTAGCTGATCTGCGGGCTATTAACCGTCGCGTCAGATGCTCTCACGCACTGATATGCTGGGGCGTGCGTAAGACGCGTACCTATGTCGTTTTCGGTATTTGTAGCGAGCCAGATGTTGCCGCTTTTAACCGTTGGCGTCGCCGACACAATCGGGTTTTCGACAAAAGCAAACGGATATTGGCGCGCTTCTTTATTTACCGCGAGGCCCATCCACGATGCGGTATACAGCGGCCCCCATGTCTGCGATGTCATGTCAAGCGACGGTGAGTCGAAAGTAGCCCACATCTCGGCGATGCCGGATGCCCATTTGCGCCACGTCCACTTGCCGGTCAAGCCTTGCTCGGTTACATAGTCTACGCCTCCGCCGCTTCCGCCGCCGGCCGGAGTGCGCCAGCCCGTGTCATAGTCGCTGTCGGATAGTTTCGTCAGCGTCTGCCCGGCCGTTCCGCCGCTCGGGAGGCCGTGCCCGCTCTTTGCTTCCAGATCCCGCAACGCCTTTCGCAGCTTTTCCAGCTCTGTACGGAGCGCGGCAGAATCTGCAGCGCCGATTCCAGCCTCGTTCCCGTCGTCTGCCTGATTGAGCACGTCCACGAGCTGCCAGATGTACGAGCGCAGCTGGGCAAGCTGCTCCTCTGCGCTGCCGGTCACTGCATACGTCTGCGGGTAATCAAATGTCAGCATACACATCGCTCCCCGCCTCGAATATCTTTGCGAAGCTGTAGATGCGCACGTCCCCGCTGCCCTCGAGCCGGATGCGGAAGTGGTCGCAGCGCCTCGGCCGCACTGGCAGCATGAACGTGCGCGTTCCCACGCCCTGGATGCGGCCCTGGTTGTGCCACACACCGTCGGAGTCATACTGCACGAGCACATCCATGTACGCATCACGCGCGAGGCTCATGCGGATATTGAACCGGCTGACGTATTTCTGCTCCACCGTGCTGTAACCGATCAGCCCCGTCTCACAGCTCCATGCCACCGTGTCCTCCGTCGTGCCGCTCGCTCGAAAGGCCAGCGTTTGGTCGCGCGCGATCTCCAGCACGTCTCCGCTCGTCGCGCACAGCAGCGTTCCTTCCAGCTCTGCAAAGTCCACAACACCGCCTACTGGTAGGCTCTCCCGATACCATGTGCCCCGGCTCGTGTCCAGCACCAGCAGCCGGTTTCCCGGAGGCGTGCTCATCTGCAGATACAGGTAGTATTTGTCGCGCCACGCCGAAGCGATTGCGCTCATGTTCCCGCTCCAGTGCAGCTCTTTCAGGTTCAGCTTTTCGCTAACGTCAATCGGCGCGCCGCTTCCGTCGTAGGCGAACACGCCGTCGCGCGCCTTGTAAAACAGCACACCGTTGACCACCGCGAGGCTCCTTGCGCATCCCGGCTGCACGCCGCGCATCGTGTACTCCTGAATCCTGTGCGCGCCGCTCGCGGACACATACACCTTGTGCATCCGGTCCTCTTTGAAAAACAGCGGGTAGCCCTGATAATTCACGGCGCCCGTCCAGCGGCCGTCAGACCCGATCGACGCGGCGTAACTGTCCGTGCTCACGCCTGCATATTTGCGCCATACGTCGAAGCGCCCAAGCGCGCTCGCGTAGATTTCGTTGACAAGTTTCCCGTTCACCGTGCCGTACTTGCAGCCCCAGAGGCGGTTCTGCGCCTCGATGACGTAGTCCATATCCGGCAGATCCATCGCGGCCTTGACATACCCTTCGGCAGGCGGCGTGTCGTTCATAATTCCATGCGCTTCCGTGGGCGCGTAAGCGTCCAAAACGATGTAGTTTTCTCCGGTGACGAGCACCTCGCGGTATACGCCGTCCGACGGGTTGTCTCCGACATTCAGGCCGGAGTACGTGCCGGGGTCAATGCCGGATACCCTGATATAGTCTCCGGGAGCAAAAGAGCTTCCGATGCCTTTGCATTCCAGCCGCATCACCGGCACATCCTGCGCGCTCCAGTCTTTCGAAATGTCGTTATATATGTAGGGCGTCCTCGTCTCACGGTCGATGTATGCATCGCCATTTTTGGGCTCTTTCGGCTTCACGAAGTTCAAATAGTGGTATTCGATTCCGTCGACAACCACGACGCGTTTCTCGCCATAGTTCGCGCCTGTCGTGTATACGATTTTCCCGTCCCGGCTGCACGGGTGAATATACCACAATACATAGATGTCGTAGACCTCCTGCCCATCCGGCCCTGAGCTGGATGTCAGGCTGTGGTCAAGATACGTCCCGGCCGCAGCGGAAAACTTCTTTTCCATGTTCCCGTGCGTGCCGTCGGCCGTGTTGTACCACACCTTGTCCGGCCAGATGAGCAGGTATGCGCCCATGTTCACGAGCTTTTTCCGCCCCGTGAATGCCAGCTCCATCACCTTTTCTCCGTCGCAGTACAGCCCAGTCATCGTCTTGCCGGGGTCGCTGTCCACCCCGGCAATGTAATACAGCGATCCGTTTTGCACCGTCATGGCGTTCAGGTTGTTCAGGTTGCCAAGCACCGTGTCGCGCCGGTCACGGTTTGCCAGCAGCGGGTAATCGTCGCCGCACAGATTCTCCATCTCGTAAAACTCCCCTTCGGGGATCTTGAGGTTGTGGTTGTAGCCGCCGAAGGTATCCGTCACCTGCTGCGAGCGTGCCGTTTCCTGAATCGTCGGATATGTCGGCATCTGTCATCCCTCCATCAAAACCGGAATGCTCCGGGGTCCTCCGCCATGTGCGCGCGGTTATACCAGTTGCGCCAGCGCGCGAACGCCGCGTTGAACAGCGTGATGCTCTGGCTGTATTTGCCCGCCTCGCCGTTTTCGCGGTCGATCATGGCCTGCAGGTAGTTGTTGTACACGTCCTCGTCATACGGGCTGCCGACGAGCAGCTCCGTGTCGCCCATCGACGAACTGTCGTAGCCGTCGAACGTCTCCGTGCCGCCCTCGTGCGTGCGGATCACTTCTTGCCAGATCATCCCGTCAAGGCGCGACAGCCACCGGATCTTTATGTCCTGCGAATACTGGTTCGGCCGCAGGGCGTCCACCATCGTGATCGCGTCCGAAATCGTCATAGTCTCTGCTCCTTATACTGAAAAAGGGAGGCGTGACTGCCGCCTCCCTTTGGTTTACTCTGCCTGCTGTGCGGCCGCCGTCGCTTCGTCCACGAACGCCTCGAAGGCGTCCCGCGCGCGCTCAGACCGGCGGATCTCATCGGCGATGTAGCGCGGCACCTTGGACTTCTTGCCCTTCGGGATCAAGAAATTCTTGCCGTTTACGCTCACGAACAGGTTCGGGTCTTCCTTCGCGCCGGCGCGCGGGATGAAGATCTCCTCCAGCTCATACGGATCCGGCAGCTTTTCAGCCGCAGCCTCAGTCTTTTTTTCGGTTGCCATGGGTACGCTCCTTTCTCACATCAGCCGGAGACGCCGCAGCGCCTCCGGCCGTATTGGTTTCGCCTCAGTTGGCGGCGTCCGTCGCGCTGTAAGCAGACGTGCTCATCACGCGCAGCAGGCGCTCGGTGTACAGCACGGTCGCGCCGTTGGTCTCGAACTTGTAGCCGATGGTGCTGAACTGGTTGAGCGGGCCGCCGATCTCGCTCTTGTCGTGCACGATCATCTCCAGCGCACCGCCCTCCGGATCGATGATGCCGAATGCGTCCTTGCCGAAGAAGTAGGTCGCGTAGGTCGCGCCTTCGCTCTTATTCTTGTAGCCCGTGCCGGTCAGGACGGGCGCGAAGGTGTTCTCGATGAAGCGCACGCCGTGCAGCTCGCCGATCTCGCCGGTAAACAGCTCCGTGATCCCCGCGTACTTGTGCGCCTCGACCCA
>ERZ857965.2172-NODE-2172-length-17247-cov-3.063925_pt1 | contig 17247 bp, 10 predicted proteins | sample MGYA00519758_ERZ857965 | MGnify/ENA primary metagenome ERZ857965 (study PRJEB31778, sample SAMEA3449381) | human gut metagenome | biome: human gut; feature: human-associated habitat; material: faeces | place: United Kingdom | collected 2010/2012 ... | reverse complement strand
TCCCGGGGTTTTCTATGTTTGGGAGAATTATTCAGGAAATTCTCGTGACATGATTTTGGCAGAAATTTTCTTTGGAATATTTCGAAAGAAGGAGAGAGAATTATGAGTGAACAGGTATTGCAGAGAGGAAACGCCATGGAAAGGAGCAGGACAAGGACAATCGCGCAGGTAGCCATGCTTGGTGCTGTTGCAGGTGTGCTGATGAATCTGGAATTTCCGATCCCGTTTCTTGCACCGTCTTTTTATCAGCTTGACTTTTCCGAGGTTCCGGTTATGGTAGGAACTTTTGCCATGGGTCCTGTAGCAGGTATTCTGATCGAGCTTGTGAAGATCCTCGTGCATCTTGTGACCAAGGGAACTATGACAGCCGGTGTCGGTGATGTTGCAAACTTCCTGTTTGGATGTGCCTATGTGGTACCGGCAGGACTGATTTACCGTTTTCATCATAAGAAGAGCAGAGTACATGCAGTTGCAGGTATGGCAGTTGGAACTGTTCTGACAGCGATCCTTGCATGCTTCATCAATGCGTTCGTACTGCTCCCGGCTTACGGTAAAGCTTTTGGAATGCCGATTGAGACTTTTATCCAGATGGGAAGCGCAGTACACAGCTCAGTAAACGGACTGCTTACATTTGCACTGCTGATCATTGCACCGTTTAATATTTTTAAATATGCAGTGACATCCCTGATCGTGTTTGTAATTTATAAGAAAATCCGTGTTGTGCTGAAAGGTGACTGATTTAAGCGCAAAAGACATATTACGGATTTTAACATAGAAATGCCATGTAACGTGCAGCTGTTTGAGACAGCGGCCGGTACATGGCATTTCTGTTTTGGTCAGCAGGTATTTTTTGTTTGAATTTCTAAATTTCCTGGTCGGATTCCATGGATTTCATAATTCCAAGTTCCTTTCTTGCAAAAACAACTGCAAGCACGAAAGCAGAAGTATCTGCAATTGGTCCTGCATACATGACACCGTCAATTCCAAGAAAGAGCGGGAAGATCACGATCAGCGGCAGCAGGAAAAGTACCTGTCTTGTAAGGGACATGATGATACCAAGCTTTGCCTTGCCGATAGAGGTGAAAAATCCGGCAGACATAGGCTGTATCCCATTGGCAAAAGTCATCAGCATAAAGATGCGGAGATATTTTTCCGCAAACTGAAAATACAGATCGTTTCCGTTTCCGAATATGCCCACGATCTGATGTGGGAAGAACTGGAAGCAGATAAAAAATATCATAGCGATAATAGTGCAAAGTGTTACGGAACAGCGGTAAGTCTGACGCACACGGCTGTATTTCTCGGCTCCGTAATTAAAACCCCAGATGGGCTGGGAACCCTGGGAGATTCCGATGCAGATAGCCATAAATACCTGGTTGACTTTTGAGATGATGCCTGCGCAGGCAATAGGGATATCACTTCCGTAAACAGATTCTGCTCCGTAGTGGCGGAGAATATTGTTCATAACGATCTGTACCACAGCAATGGCAATCTGGTTGATGCAGGAGGCCATTCCAAGGGAAAAGATCGCACACAGGTTGGGAAACCGCGGGATCAGCATGGAACGGTCAAGATACATTTTTCGGAGTCTGGCGAAATAAAAGATCACCAGAATTCCGGAAACGACCTGCCCTGTGACTGTTGCCCAGGCTGCGCCTTTGATCCCCCAGCCGAATCCGAAGATAAAAAGCGGATCCAGGATAGTGTTGATAATGGCTCCGATCAATGTGCAGGTCATGGAATAAGTCGGGCTTCTGTCTGCGCGGATCAGGTGATTACCGCCAATGGAAAGCACATAAAAAGGAAGTCCGATGGCAGTGATTCCCATGTAGTCAATGGCGTATGGCATAACGTCCGGTGTTCCGCCGAAGAGGTGAAGCAGTGGTTTCAGGAACAAAAGTACGATCACTGCGATCACAGTGCCGAAGATTGCAAGGGAAGAAAGTCCGGTTCCTGCGATGGAGCTGGCCTTTTTTTCCCGGCCTGCACCCATTTCCAGGTTATAGTTGGACGCACTTCCGATTCCCAGGAGAAGAGCGGCTGCAGTGGAAATGATGGTTACCGGAAATGCAATGTTGGTGGCTGCATTTCCAAGCATTCCCACTCCCTGACCGATAAAGATCTGGTCAACTATGTTGTAAAATGCACTGACCAGCATACTGATCACTGCAGGAATGGCGAATCTGGCGATCAGGCTGCCTACTGGTGCAGCTCCCAGAGGATTTTCATCCTGGGAGACAGTTGTTTGATTGTTCAATGTTTTTCCTTCTTTCTGAATAATGATTGATTATAGCATTTTTTGCGATTTGGTGAAAGCATAAAAATTGACCTTTTGTGTGGGATGGACTACAATGTGTTTATGAGGCTATGTTGTAAAAGAGAATATTTTGGAAGGAGTTTTTCTGAGATGGGTAAGATCAACAGTGTAAAAAAACTTACAGATAATAAATTCGTGAATCTTTACGGAGTGGATGCAACCAGTGTTCACAATACACCGGTTTCGTATTTTGTGGCTTCCAGAGCGAAGGATGTGGAAGAGATGAAGCTTTCCACAGGGGAAAATAATCCGGATGGTGTGATTATTTACAGTGTTTATGGAGAGAAGCATGACAAGGTAGTTCTGATCCGTCAGTATCGTTATACTATCGGCGGGTATATTTATGAGTTTCCGGCAGGTCTGGTGGAACCTGGGGAAGATTTTCATGAGGGCGCAGCCAGAGAGCTTTACGAGGAGACAGGCCTGAAGCTTGAGCCGATCAAGGTTGCAGAAGCTTTTGAGAAGCCGTATTTCACAACCATCGGAATGACAGATGAATCCTGCGCAACCGTCTATGGCTACGCCAGTGGCGAGATTAGCGCAGCAGCCCAGGAAGACAGCGAAGAAATCGAAGTTATCATCGCCGACAGAGATGAAGTACGAAGAATCCTGAAGGAAGAAAGAGTGGCTATTATGTGCGCATATATGCTTATGCACTTTTTGAAAGATGAAGAGCCGTTTGATTTTCTGAAGGAGATCTGAGAAAAATTTCAGGGGAATCTGCCATGTGCAGATTCCCCTGTCTGTTACTTACAGTTCCACGATCATTCCTGTGTCTTTATTATATTTACAGTATTTACCATTCTCAGAGATGAAAGGCTGATAGGTATCTGTGCGGTTATCTTTGACATATACGATTCCTGTAGCGATCATTTCTACCAGTGAGAAACGTTTACTGAGGCTGGAGATCCAGCGGTAGGTCTTCTGGTTGCCATCATCTGCCATGATAAGGTTGTAGCCGCCCGGACAGGACTCCAGGGAGAAGTAGATCTTCTGCGCTCTGAAGGATACTGCAAATACCTGGCCTGTAATGTAATCAGAGAAATTATCCTCCACAAATTTACGGAAAGACTGAAGATCATAGGTAACACCTGTGGTTTCATCTGTGAGCTTATCTCCGCGTTCAATACGGGCTTTCAACAGTTTCAGAACTTCGATCGTCCAGTTGATAAAGGAAATGCTGCTGTAGCTCATGCTCTCCTGCAGCTGATCTACCAGCTTCTTAGAAAGGACATTGGATCTTGACGCTTCATTAAAAAGTTCTTCGTTCATAATATTCCCTCCAGAATTTTATTTCCATGTAGGATTTTTCGTACTTTTTTGTATCTTTTATTATAAATCTGGATTATACATAAATCAATAAAAAACATATAAAATGACAATATTATTCACGAAAATAACACAAAATTAACAAATATGTTTGGAAATAGACAAACACTTTGTTTAGTTGTTTTAAGATTTTTATTTCAACGGAAAATAAACCTCATCAAACTCCCCAACAACCTCGGAAACAGCCTCATAAAGTCCTGGATATGTTGTCTCGGGGCCGCCCATGGTCAGGCCGGGGATGATGTAGCGCGGGCCGGAAGCTTCCAGAAGCTCTTTCAGGCCTGCACGCACTTTCTCGCGGGTCCAGTCTGCTCGATCATAAATGCCATTGTCAAGACCGCCCATGATAGTAATCTGGCCGCCGTATTTCCTGATAAGTTCAGGAATGTTGTTAGTTCCAACAGCACCCTGAAAAACATCAATACCCATCTCGATCATCTCAGGAACAAGATCCGCAGCATAAGAATCTGAATGATGGATGATGACCTCAACACCATGAGCCTTCCAGTAACCGTAAATCTTCTTGTATGCAGGAAGAAGAAATTCATCGAACATTTCCCTGGAGATAAACAGACTTCGCTGGCTGCCCCAGTCATCATGGTGGAAAAGAGCATCCGGGTGAACATACTTGATAGTCTCTTCTGCAAGAGTGATCTCCCAGTCAGTAAGATAATCGATCAGCTCATGCATAGCCTCCGGCTCATCATAGAAATTGATCATGGCATCTTCCATACCAATCAGATAATGGAGCTTCTCAAAAATACCGCAGAAAACCTTGGCAGTGACGAATTTCTCTTTCCGGTCAATATGGGAAACCTGTTCAATACAGTCCTTCCATGCTTCCGGTGGGAGAACAAGATTGGGAGCCTTCACATACTCACGCCAGTTGGCAACATCCTTGCAGACCTTATCATCACCCTCACAGCATGGGAAGGGTCCGGGAACACCAGCCGGGAATTTATTCTTCACACCCCAGCCATTCACCCATTCACCGCCGGGAATGATATTTCCGAAATAGATCGGAAACAGAGGGTCATTGATCCATTCCTGGTATTCATACTGTTTTACAAAACGATCCGGATGACCGCCCCTGATAGTTTCCATAAAATTTTCACGAATTGTAAGCATAAGAAACGCCTCCTTTATTTATGTCCATATGTATACAAGGTTTCAAACATTGCTTCCAGGTTTTCACGTTTGGCATTATCAATACAACCATTTGTGTCAAAAATATATCCGCCGCCAGGTGCACAGATATCGATCAGCTTCTTTGTTTCATCAATAACCTGCTGTTTTGTGCCATGCTCCAGAATATAGATCGGAAGATTGCCTGAGATTGCAGCAGTACCGCCGAGGATTTTTTTGGCACGCTCCATATCTGCAGTCTCAAAATGGTAGATGACCTTGCCTTTAGGTATATCAGCCAGCTGCTCCAGACGGGTATTGTAGCGGCCTTCTGTGTAAATATACGGAGTAACACCCATATCGATCAGGGCAAGCATACATTTTTTGAGAGGTTTCCAGTAGATACGCTCATACTGTTCCGGACTCATGAAACCATCCATACCTTTATGAAGAGGGAAGAAAACACGTTTCACAGGAAGCGGGATACTGCGGAAATATTGCCAGGACTCAATCTGGATATCAGCCATCAGATCACAGGCCGCTTCCAGTTCATCCGGATATTCCAGCTGGTCAGTAAGGGTAGCCAGAGTTCCACGGTAGTAATCACCGATGATATCAAAAGGAGCTTCACCTGCACCTGTAAACATAGGCGGGAATCCAAGGTCAGCAAGACGGTTGGAAACTGCGTTGGAAGCGTCAGCTGCTTTCGCATCCTCCTCACCGATCTTTGCAAGCAGAGAAAAAGCTTCCTGTGCCTGTCTGGAATAAAGGGAAGCCAGCGGGGTGGTATTCAGCACAATAGACGGAACGAAGCGGATATCAGACAGTCCCTTTAGTGCAGGAAAAGCTCTCGGGATATACTTGCGGAGCATAAAGCCTGTAAAATCCTTCAGCAGTTCCGGATATTCGCTGTCATCCATATATTCATTCTCAATAACCTGATGGGTGGAAAAATCAGGAACACTGGTGCCGGGACGTCCCGGCCAGTCGATCATGGTCGATCCGGCAAGCTCATTGGCCTTTCCGCTGGTGAAACCTGTATGTGTGGCTGCGTCCGGCTGGAATTCCTGATAGAATTTCACCAGAGCTTCCGATGCGGCAGGAAAATCATACATGGCAGCCTTATAAGAGGAGCCTTCCAGATTGTAGGGAAGAGCACCAAGCATCGGACACATCGGAATACGTTCCGGCTCTTTCAGAGCGGTGGCATCCTCTACCAGCTGGATACGTTTGGCAAATTTTTCGGCAGCAGGGGCATCCTTTTCGGCTGCACGGACATTGGTTGCGAACCATGAAGAACTTGCATCAAAATTCTTTCCATCTTCCATAACAATAAACACCTCTTTCTTGATTTTTTTGTATATTTCAACTATACTTTGATTATATCAGACAATTATTTTTCGTATATATCCAGGGGAAACACAGATACGAAGAAAAAAAGGAGGAAATTCGTCTGCACAGACGAAAAGATAGAGCATGAAGCTGAGCATGGATATTATCGAGCAGTGGATACGAAAATATGAACCTGTATCTACCATTGTTTCCGATGAACTTACCATTGCAGGAATCCGGCTTTTTTCCTATGAGAAGACACCGGATCCGGATTATCTTTATATTGGTCGTACCGGAGATTTTTTTCAGCGTTCGCAGGATAAAGAAGTTCTGCTGGTGCACAGGAAGGATGTTATCAGCCTTCGGACAGAAGAACTGGAGGATGTTTTTGATATGGTGATGGATGCTTTTGTTTATTATCAGAAATGGGAGCAGACCATGCTTGCAGCCTTTCAGCAGGAGAACCCGGAGCAGGTGATAATAGATGCGTGCAGGGATATTTTCGGGCCTGTATTTTTTACTGATACCAGTCTTCAGGTAACTGCGTTTTCCAGACAGTATCCTAAAGGCAGTGTCAACCGGAACTGGGATGATTTCTGGGATATCGGTACATTATCTGTAGATTCACTTGTGCAGATGCAGAAGGGAAAGTATATGGAAATGCTTCCTCAGAAATGGGACTGTGAGATTTTTTATGAAGAATATACAGACAGCTATCCATGGTCTATGATGATCAGTCAGGAGAACAGTGAACATCAGCTGACAGGTCAGCTGACGATCGTCAGTCAGGAAAAATTCCGAAAGTATCAGAAACATCTGGCACAGATTTTGAAGAAGGCTCTCTGCCTTGTGGCAGGCCATGATTCAGGGAAACAGCAGGGAACGGTGGTACAGAGCCTTTTTCGGGATTTTCTTCAGGGAAGACATCTGGATGAGAACGGTTTCCGGACATTTTATCAGATGCAGGGCTGGGAGCCGTCACAGCCAGGTGTTGTGGCAATCCTGGAAAAAGATGATGCAGGTGGCCGGAATTACGGATATCAGATGTGGGCCCTGTGCAGTTATTTTCCTGAGATCGTATTTTGTCAGGATGGGGAGAGCGGGAATGGGAATATTGTCTGTGGAGTTCCGATAAAGCAACGGAGGTTTGAAGAATCCGGTAATCGATACGGCATAGAGTTTCCGGAACGTTTTTCAGATATGCTGAAAAGACTGGGCTTCCGAATGCACTGCAGTTATCCTTTTGCAGGAATAAGGAACATGAGTATTCAGTACAAGCAGGCCAGGAAAGCACTGGAAAAAGGAGTGAAGGATTACTATAACTGTGCACTGGAAGATATGACCGCCCTGTATCGGGATCCTCTTTTAAGAAGACTTGCCATCCATCCGGCACTTGACAGACTCAGAGAGTATGACAGCCTGAAATCCACGGATTTTTATCATATCCTGCGTGTATATCTTCAGTGCGAGCGTGACAGGGTTCTTACGGCGAAGAGGCTTTTTGTGCACAAAAATACTCTTGTGTACCGCCTGAAAAGGATAGTGGAGATATTTGACCTTAATCTGGACAATGCTTATGAAAGAGAATATCTGACAGTATCATTTCTGGTAATGGAGAATTCCGGAAACTGACCGAGCGGAAAGTCATGAATGTTTAAAAAAACATCCAAAACAAAACAGGCAAAATGGTTGAAAACAGTTCGGGTTACAGCTAAAATGGGAACATCAGAAAAAGAAGAAAATTATATAACGGAGCGAAAATTTCAATGAAACACGCAAAGAAAGGTTCAAACAAAAATCTGTCATATATCATGCGTTTCGGTATGACAGTTCTGACGGTGATACTGATCGTGCTGTTTTTCAGTATCATGATCATGGTTGGACAGATCCAGGGAACTGCACGTATTGTCAATTATGCAGGATTTGTACGCGGCGGAACTCAGAGAATGGTAAAGCTGGAGAATGCAGGACAGCCGCAGGATAAGATGCGCGGTACCATTGCTTCTTATATAAACGGACTTCAAAACGGCAGTGATGAACTGAATTTTGTGCGTCTGGATGACAATGCATTCCAGAACAAGATGGTTGAACTGGATGAGTATTTCCAGAAACTGACACAGGAGATAGATCTTGTCCGTGAGAAGGGATATGAGAATACAGATATCATATCTATGAGCGAGAAGTTTTTCCATATCTGTGACGAGGCTACCGGCCTGGCAGAAGACTATTCCCAGAAAAAAGCCACCTCGCTGGATCGGCTGGAGAAGATCGTTATCGTGGATATCGTGGGACTGATCATCCTGATTGCAGGGGAACTGATCCGGGCTCTCCGTTTTGCAGCTCAGAACAGGATTCTTCAGAAGAAAGTCTATCTGGATGAAGCAACGGGACTTCCAAACAAGAATAAATGTGAAGAGATCCTGGATGGTACGGAAACATCAGATGCCGAAGGACAACAAAACATTGCGGTCTGCGTTTTTGACCTTAATAATCTCAGAACCATTAACAATAACCTGGGACATGAGAAAGGTGATGAGTACATCCGGTCTTTTGCCATCCTTCTTCGTGAAGCTGTCCCGAGAGAACATTTTGTGGGACGCGACGGAGGCGATGAGTTTATTGCCGTGCTGAAAGGCCTGGATGATCAGGGAATCCGGGATTGTCTGCAGGGGATCCGGAAGCATACAGATGAATATTCCAGAAGACATCCGGAGATGCCTATCAGCTATGCAGCCGGATACGCCAGTATGGTGGATTTTGAGGGAAGTACGCTGAGAGATCTTTTCCGCTATGCGGACAAAAATATGTACATTGACAAGAACCGGGCGAAGCTGCAGGAGGCAGCAGACCGGCAGAAGGTTGATCAGGAGATCCGTGACCGCCTGAAATTTCAGGGCTATGATTTTTCCGCATGCCTGTACTGCAATGCCAGACTGGATGAATACAGAACCCTCCGGGCGGGAGCAGATTTTATCCTTGCAGAGGACGGCAGCTATTCCGGTGCTGTAGAGCAGATCGTGGAGGAATTTTCTTCAGGGGAAACAAGAAGATCACTCAGGGAAAAGCTGCAGATATCTTATCTGGATGAGAATCTTACAGAGTCAGCCGGAAAGATCGAGATTCCGTATCAGTACCATAAACAGGATAAAGTACAATATGGAAAAATGACCATACTTTTTATTAATGGCGCAGAGGATGGACGGCTCCACCATTTTGCACTGGGATTTGAAGATTTCCAGAATTGTGAGGAGAAAGCAGTCAGTGAGAAGGTGAGGCTTACCCGATATTATGAGCAGCTTCGTCAGTCTATTGTGGAGAATGGCAATTATGCGGACGCTCTCCTGGAAACTGCAGAGGCGGGTTACATGGTAAATCTCACTGAGGACAGGATGGAGCAGGTTTTTTATCAGAAAGGGATACTGGAATTTCTGGATGAGCTGGAGCTTCCGTGCTCCTATAATGAATACTGCGAAGAAAAACGCAACCAAATTGCCGATGAAACACTGGAGAATTACCGTATTGTGGATTCTGCGGAGAAACTTCTTGAACGTTTTGAGACAGGCGCAAAGCAGATTATAGTGGAATTTCGGAAGAAAAGCGCGGATGGAAGCTTTGTATGGCTGCAGAAGACTGTGCTCATGTCAAGGGATACGCTTTATGACAGCTGCACGGGCAGAGAACAGATCGTTGTACATGGCATTATACTGTTCAAGAACACATCGGCTTTTCATGAACAGGAACTGCAGGAGAATGAACGTCTGCAGGAGGCTTTTGAAAAAGCAGATTCTGCAAGTAAGGCGAAAACAGAATTCATGAACCGTATGAGCCATGATATCCGTACACCGATCAACGGTATTATGGGAATGCTGAATATCATACAGAAGAACAGGAATGATGCAGAAAAAATGGATGACAGTCTCCGAAAGCTGGAGCTTTCTGCCAGTCATCTTCTGGCACTTGTCAATGATGTGCTGGATATGAGCAAGCTGGAATCAGGCAACTGTAAGCTGAAACAGGAGCCGTTTGATCTGGAAACACTGGCTAATGAAGTGGCATTACTGATCGATGCACAGATGGTGGAAACAGGAATGATCCACCGCAGACGCAGAGGATATGTGAAACATACTGCGCTTGTGGGAGATGCTCTTCAGCTTCAGAGGATCATGCTGAATTTTCTGAGCAATTCTGTTAAGTATAATAAGCCGGGCGGTACAGTAGAAACTTATATCGAAGAGATCTCCAGTGACGGGATAAATGCTGTATATGAATTCAGGATTACAGACACCGGAATCGGTATGAGTGAGGAATTTGTAAAGAATAAGCTGTTCATGCCGTTTAATCAGGAAGAGAACGGTGCAAGGACACAGTATCGCGGAACCGGTCTTGGAATGTCTATTGTGAAGAAGCTTATTGAACAGATGCAGGGAACTATTGAAGTGGAGAGTACTCTTGGTGTCGGAACAACTTTTACATTCCGCCTTCCTTTCCTGATCGATAAAGAGAAAAACCAGATCATGAAAAAAGATATTCTTCCCGATGGAAAAGCACTTTCCGGGAAAAAGATTCTCCTGGTCGAGGATAACGAGATTAATATGGAGATTGCAGAATTTTATCTTACAGAGCATGGAGCAGCTGTTGAGAAAGCATGGAACGGAAAGGAAGCCGTGGAAAAATTCCAGGCATCTGCCAAAGGTGAGTTCGCTGTGATCCTTATGGATGTGATGATGCCGGTGATGGATGGAATTCAGGCGGCAAAGACTATCCGTGCCATGAACCGTCCGGATGCGCAGAAGGTCATCATTCTGGCAATGACTGCCCAGACTGCACAGGAATGTGTGGATGAATGCAGCAGATCAGGTATGAACGGTCATATCGCAAAGCCTATGGAATCACGGCAGCTGGTGAAACAGATTCTGGAGAATATGTAGCTGAACAACAACAGAAAATACTTTACAAATTCAAAGGGAAAGGCTATCATATCTTTTGTAAAACAGTTTATAAAAGAGGTTTGATATGGCATCAAAAACAGAGAAAAAAAATAATACAAGATCCAGGATCGTCAGTTATGTGATGAATAATGCGGACACCTCAAAGGTGGAGATTTCCAAAAATCTGAATATGAGTATGCCTACTGTGCTTTCCAATGTAAACGAGCTTATGGCAGGCGGAGTGCTTATGGAGACCGGGGAATATGCTTCTACAGGAGGCAGAAAAGCCAAGAGTATCGGGATCAATCCCGGTTACCGCTATGCAATGGGTATTCGTATCACTGCCAATCATGTAGGGATGACGCTGGTGAATATGCGGTCTGAGATCGAGAAGACAGAACGTGTGAGAATGAAATTTTCACAGGAGATATCCTACTGTGTGGAGCTTGCTTCTCTGGCAAAAAAATTTCTCGGGGATATGGATGAACCGGACAAACTGCTGGGAATCGGGATATCCATTCCGGGAATCATCAATCAGGAGCAGCATCTTGTTGTGAAGTCTCATGCTTTGCAGATCGAAAATTACAGCTTGAATTTTCTGGAACAGGCTTTTTCCTGCCCTGTCTGTTTTGAAAATGATGCCAATGCAGCTATGCTGGCAGAGGACATTAACCAGTATCAGGATGCCATATATCTTTCACTGAATAATACTCTGGGAGGAGCTTTCTGTATTGACAGGAAATTGTTTGCAGGACAGAACCGGAAAGCAGGAGAGTTCGGCCATATGATCCTGGTTCCGGGTGGACGGAAGTGCTACTGCGGCAAGAAAGGCTGTGCAGATGCCTACTGTGCTGCCAGTGCACTGACAGCTGGAAGGTATGAAACTCTGGAGCAGTTTATGGAGGCACTTTCCCACGGAAACAGTGAAGCAGAGAAGAAGTGGGCAGAATATCTGGATCATTTGGCTGTGCTGATCTCCAATCTCAGAATGGCTTATGATATGGATATCATCCTTGGTGGAGAAGTTGGTGGATATCTTGCCGATCATATGATTCCTCTCGGGGAAAAGGTTATGGAATACAACGGCTTTGACTGTGATATCCGATATCTGAAGAACTGTACTTACAGAAAGGAAGCGTCAGCAGTCGGTGCGGCGAAGCACTTTTTTTATGAACTGATCAGGAATATATAAGAATACAGAGTTATATGGATTTATGAGAATTGAGCTCGCATATCTGTCATGTATCAGAAATGGTCGTGTCGGATCTGCGAGCTTTTTCTATCGCTGTTTTACTGTATTGTTTGCTTGATAAATGTGCATAAAAATAAAAACGATAATTTGTACAATAAGTAGAAACACAGGAAACACTATTGACAAATGAGTTTACAGGAATGATAATATAGTCACTTTGATAAAATGATTAATAAAAGATAAAAGCGAAATAAATCACAAAAATAGACGAGGAGGAAATAAGATATGATTCAGCAGGTAATGACAAATCCAGGAGAGATTATTTTCAGAGAGGTAGATGTTCCGAAAGTGGGAGATGACCAGGTTCTTGTTAAGATCATGAACATTGGTATCTGCGGATCAGATATCCATGTATACCACGGTAAGCACCCGTTTACCAAATATCCGGTGACACAGGGACATGAGGTTTCCGGTGAGATCACAGAACTTGGAAAGAATGTGACGGGCTTTAAAGTTGGCCAGAAAGTAACCATCGAGCCTCAGGTATACTGCGGACATTGCTATCCGTGCCGTCATGGCAAATACAATCTCTGCGAAGAACTGAAGGTTATGGGCTTCCAGACAACAGGAACAGCTTCTGAATTCTTTATTCGTGGTGTATCGACTTTTGGTGGACGAGCTACTCCCTTGATTTTGCTAGACGATGTGGAAATTGCTACAGGGGATTTGGACAATATTCCAGCCGAAACCATCGAAAGTTTTTCTATCTTAAAAGACGCATCTGCAACTGCCATTTATGGTGCTCGTGGTGCGAATGGTGTGATGCTCATCACTACCAAGAAAGGACAAGAGAATTCAAAAACCCGTATTAACATCACTTTGGAAAATTCATTCAATAAACCAATGAACTTTCCAGAGTTTGTAGATGGAGCCACTTGGATGGAAATGTATAATGAAGCTGAACTTACTCGTAATAAGTCAATTAGGCAAGGAAGATATAGCAGACAGCAAATTGAAGGAACTCGTTATGGGTTAAATCCATATGTTTATCCGGATGTGAATTGGGGTGATTTGATATTCAAGGATTTTGCGACTAATCAACGTGCGAATATCAATATATCTGGTGGTGGTCAGAAAGTAACTTATTATATGAGTTTAAATGTGAACCACGATACTGGTTTGTTGGACTCACCCAAGTATTATTCATGGAACAATAATATCAATAACATGGGGTATAACTTCCAAAATAATATCTCTGTGAAAGTGACATCTACAACTACAATCGATTTGAACATGAATACGCAGATTCGTAATAATCGCGGTCCTAAGAATTCGGTCGATGATTTATTTAAAATGATGTTATCTTCAAACCCTATAAACTTTCCGGCCGTGTTTCCTGCACAGGAAGGCGATCAGCATGTGAAGTATGGTAATTCCATTCTTACAGCCAATTACACAAGAATAAACCCTTATGCATATATGGCCACCACTTTTAAACAAGTGGACTCAAATATGCTACATACTACATTGAAAATTAAGCAGAACTTGGATTTTGTTACAAAAGGTTTGAGTGCAAACGCATTGGTGAACTTTAAAAACTGGTCCAGTTCTGAATATAACAGAACGATTGAACCTTATTATTATCGAGTGAAAGAAAATTCTTACGACCCCAAGAATCCTGTCTCATACGAATTAGAACGTTTAGGCACTTCAGGCAAGCAATATATTGCTGAATCCGGTATAACCAGATCTGGTGATCGTACTATTTTTATGCAGTTCCAGATAAACTATACACGTCAATTTGGCAAACATAATGTAGGCGGTATGTTGATGTATATGCAGCGTGATTTTAAGAAGGATGTGCTTCCTAATCGTAACCAAGGTTTTTCCGGTCGTTTTACATATGATTATGGTCAGCGCTATTTACTCGAATTCAACTTTGGTTACAACGGCACAGAGCGTTTGGCAAAAGGTGACCGGTTCGAGTTTTTTCCGGCTGCTTCTTTAGGCTGGGTAGTGAGCAATGAAGCTTTCTTTGAACCCTTACGTGACAAAATCGATAATTTGAAGTTGCGTGCATCTTATGGATTGGTAGGTAGTGATGAAACAGGCACTGACTTTGGTCATTTTCTTTATTTGGATAAAGTGGAACTAGACAACATCAAATATAGTACCGGTTATGATTGGCAAACTACATTTGGTGGCCCGAAAATTTCAAGCTATTATGTATTGGATGCTGGCTGGGAACGTTCTAAGAAGTTGGATGTCGGTTTAGAAATGACACTTTTCCGTCATTGGAATATTACGGCAGATTATTTCTACGAAAAACGTTCGAACATTCTGATGCAAAGAAAAACATGGCCAAGTCAATTGGGATATAGTGCCACACCTTGGAGTAATGTCGGGAAGGTAGACAACTGGGGCTGGGAGTTCAGTACCAACTATCATCATTCCATTAACAAGGACTTGTCTATGGACTTTCGTGGTAACTTTACGTATGTGGAGAACAAATATGTGTATAGAGATGAACCCTATACACCGTACCCATGGAAAAGAGAAACCGGACGTCCTTTGAACTCGACATGGGGTTACATAGCAGAAGGATTATATCAGACCGAAGATGAAATAAAATACGGTCCTAAGGTAGAACTAGGAAGTACCGCTCAAGTGGGAGATATCACATACCGTGATTTAAATGGTGATGGTGTAATCAATGCAGATGATCAGGGAATGATTTCAGAATATGGTGGAAATCCACGTATACAATACGGATTTGGTTTGAATATAAACTATAAGAAATTTGATCTTGGAGTGTTCTTTAACGGTTCGGCTATGCGCAAGATTATGTTAACAGGTATTCATCCGTTCGGAGAGTCTGATTACAACATTTTCAAATTTGTAGCGAAGGACTATTGGACAGAAGCTAACCCTAACCCTAATGCAGCATATCCGCGTCTTGGACTACAAAAAGCAAACTCAGACAATAACGTTGTACCGAGTACATTCTGGATGCGTAATGGTAATTTTTTACGTTTCAAGACGTTGGAAATCGGATATCGTTTCTGCAGATACGGTAGAATCTATGTGACCGGGGATAATCTGGCTGTTTTCAGTCCATTCAAAGAATGGGATCCAGAGTTGGAGTGGTATAAATATCCGTTGCAACGTACATTCAATATAGGATTGCAATTAAATTTCTAAACCTTTAAAAATTGTCATATATGAAACTATTAAATACAATTAGAATACTAAGTGGGGCATTGTTCATCTCGCTATGCTGCTTAACAGCCTCCTGTAATTTCCTTGAGATTGTTCCGGTAGAACAAGCTGATTTGGATGACGCAACACAAGATTTCAACAGCACTTTGGGGTTCTTGCATTCTTGTTATGCAGGAATACAATCGCCTGTAGCTTTTGAAAATACAGAAGCCTCTGCAGACGAATATGCTGTTCCGCTTGAGTATAGTTTGCAAGGTTATAATTCACTCAAAGTAGCTCATAATCTATTTACAGGTAATAATAATGATGGTGGTAAATGGAGTAACTATTACAGATATATCGGGCAAATTCATCTGTTCCTACAGGAACTGAAAAAGGCACCGGTAAGTGATTTGATAAAAGAGGAGTGGGAAGCAGAGGCTTATTTCCTGATGGCCTATTACCATTTTGAGGTGCTGCGTTGTTATGGACCTTGTCCCATCAGCGACAGATTACTTCCACAGACCGCTAGTGAAAATGAATATCCGGGTCGTATGCACTATGATTATGTGACGGATTGGATTGTTCGGCTATTGGATGAAAAGGTACTTGCAGGTGATAAGTTGAGGAATACTCGTTCGAACACAGAAGTGGGTAGAGCTACTCGCCCTATCGCTCTTGCACTGAAAGCAAAAGTATTACTTTATGCAGCTTCTCCTTTATGGAATGGAAAGTTCCCCTACCCAGAGTGGAAAAACGTAAAGTTAGGAAAGGCCATGGAAACTCCGGGATACGGTACAGCGTTGGTGAGTACTACATACGATCGTGAGAAATGGGTACGCGCAGAGGAAGCTGCTCAAGAAGCATTGAATGCAGCTTTGGATGCAGGACACTATTTATTTGGCACAAGAGCTGGCGATGAAAGTTTGCAGGAGCAGAAAGGACTTCCGATGCCCTATATTCCTAATATAGAGGGGACCGATACTGAAGTTAAGGCATTTCAGAATAAAGTATTGACTTTGCGTTATATGATGACAGCCAAAGGCAGTGATGGCAATCTGGAAATTCTGTGGGAGTTACACAAAACTACCAACTTTGTCTTCGGAAGTATACCAAACAACATAATGAAACTTAACAATGGTTCTGAATATGGAGGTTGGAGCTCAACTTCTCCTTATTTATATGCTGTAGAACATTTCTATACCAATAAAGGGACCTTGCCCAAAATCGCTGCATCAAAGAATGAATATCCTGCTGAAAGTAAATGGTTGGACCCGGCGGGTGTTACTGGCCGTTCGGAACTCTTTAATATTTGTGTAGCTCGTGAACCTCGATTTTATGCATGGTTGGGATTCCATCAAGGCGATTATTCTTCTCGTCTAGCCAATGGACAACCGATTCAAATAGATACGAGAGATCCTGATAAACAAGGATATAATCCGGCAAAGTATAACCGTAATCACTTGGTGACCGGCTTTGCTATCCAGAAGTTCCTGGATCCTAACACGCAACTGGACTTATCCGGTGGTGGAGGAATTCCGAATCCTGCCTATCCATTGATTCGTATGGCAGATCTTTATCTGATGTTAGCAGAATGTCAGGCCAATTTGTCTTCGGATGGTAAATCGGATACTTACGCGACTGAAGCGCTTAAGAATCTTAATGCGGTGCACCAACGTGCCGGTTTGAAGGCCATTACTAAAGAGGATTTAACAGATATGCCATTGATGGAATGGATTAAGAACGAACGTTATGTAGAGTTCTATGCAGAAGGACAGCGCTACTTTGACGTACGACGTTGGGTAGAAGGAGGTAAATATTTGGCT
>ERZ857965.2166-NODE-2166-length-17305-cov-2.853391_pt1 | contig 17305 bp, 12 predicted proteins | sample MGYA00519758_ERZ857965 | MGnify/ENA primary metagenome ERZ857965 (study PRJEB31778, sample SAMEA3449381) | human gut metagenome | biome: human gut; feature: human-associated habitat; material: faeces | place: United Kingdom | collected 2010/2012 ... | reverse complement strand
TCACCATCTGGTAAGAGCCGGGCGTTACGCTCGCCCCAGCGCTGACGGTGACTATAGGCGCGACTGCCGTAACGTTTGTGCCGTAAGGCAGGGTTATGACGATTGTGCCCGCGCCGTGGTTTATAACGCCTTCCGCGCTCAGCACGTTGAAGCCGGTTATCATGGCATCCGAACTTGCGGGCGTGCTGCCGCCGGCGGTTATCAGGCTGAGCACCTTCACCTTATATGTGCGGCCTGCAAGCGCGTCTGTACCGGTGAGGGTATATTCAACAACGTTGGAGAAGTCCACCGCCGCGCCGGACGAGGGGGAGCATTTGCTGCCCGCCGTGAACGTGGCTTCCGCAGTAAGCAGGGTGGTAGTGAGCGCGCTGTCGTCCACGCCGGAAACGGTTATGGTGTTGTTGTCGTTATCTATAACGCCGCTGTACCATGTTCCGTCCGCCTGTACGCGGAACGTAAGCATTTCCGCCTGCGCGGCTATCATTACCTTTATGCGCACCTTATTGGTGGTCTTTTTGTCGCCGGACACAACGGTAAACTCCGCAAAATCTGAAAGATCCATTGTCTTTTTGCCGTCCAGCACCGGTGTTACCTCCGCGCCGTAGGACGCTTCGCCCTTTATGCGCAGCTTGGTCAGATCCACCGTGTTGTTTATTATCAGCACTATATCCGTGCCGTCCGCGGTGTTTGTTACCTTTCGTTCAACAATGTTGAGAGCGCGCCTGTTCGCGTCCTCAAGCGTTATGCCGTCCGCAGGTATATCCGCGCCCGTGGCGTCCACGTTGCCGTAGGTAACGGTGACATAATATGTCTTGGTGGTCTTTCCGTCGGAAGCTTGCACCACAAACGGCTGCTCGGTACCCGCCACCAGCTTTACCGGCAGTTCGGGAACGATGAGCTTTGCACCCGCGGACAAAACCATTTCGGGCGTGATGCTGTCAAGCGGCATGCCATCCGGCACGGTAACGGCGATTGTGCTGCGCTCGCCTTCGGTTATCTCACCTTTCTGCCCATCTATTGCAAAGGAGAGGATGTTTGCCTCGGCAGAGAGGGTCTTTGCGAAGTTATAACGGTTGTAATACATATGGTATGCCTTGCCCGCACCGCCGCGTTCAAGGAACCCAAGATACCATTCAAGTGCATAGCAGCCCTGCTCGGTAGCCATGCTGTTGGGCTGTGTTTCGGATACAACGTGTTTGAAGCCGCCGGCCCAGGCGAATTTATCCACCCATTGGGTAACTATGTTGGTCTTTCCGTCGCCAAAGCGCGGGTCGGTATACGGGTCAACGCCGCATGCGCACAGCGCGCATATTACCTGGGACGTGGATTCGCTGTTGGCATAGCCGCTGTATGTGAAAGTAAAGTCTGGATTCATGGCCTTAGCAATGCTCTCTATGCCATCCTGTATAAGACTCTTTACCTTATCGCCATACACGGGGTCGTCGGCATAAGGCGCTATTGCATACATGTTCATTGCGCCCATGTCCACCTCTGTACTGGTTATAAGCTTGCCGCTGCCTGTTATCCTGCTGAGTATACTGTTCCTTGAATACCTTGAACCTTCAGGCACGGTGTAATTGCCCATGTCCAGCGCTATAAGCGCAAACGCATCGCCCATCATGCCGTATGTCTGCACGCGCTCAAGGTCGTCAAACAGGTTGTCTATCTGTTCGCCGCTACTGTTCACAAACGGTTCGCCGTTATTGTATTTAGCCAGATTGGAGCAATCATAGCCGTTTGCGGTCAGGGCGATTATGTTGCGCTCAACCACCGTATTCATGGTGGAAGCGGTCACTTTCCAGTTCTTCGCCCATTCCGCCAGGTCTATATACTGCGTGGTGCTGCCCTGCGCGGGGTTGGCATAAATGCCAAGATCCATCTGCTCCCAGCTGCCAAGGCTCGCCTTGGACTTATAGGAGGATATTATGCCGTTGAGCAGGTTCTGGAGCTTTTCCCTGTCCGGATTATCCTGCGGGGCGGAAACGGTAACGGTAACGCTGTATTTCTTTTCCGTGCCATCCTGCGCCTTTACGGTGTATGTAACGGGGCGGGAGAAATCCTGCGCCGCGCCTATTTCGGGCGTTATGGCCGCAAATTCGGATATTGTAATGCTCGGGGCGAACGTTGTGTTCGAGCCCGCGGGCAGAGTCATAGTTACGGTGCCTTTGTCGTGATCTATCCTGCCGGCAACCGCGCCATACTTAAAGGATATCAGCTTGCATTCGCCGGAAGCCTTCTCCTTTTTGACCACAACGCTGTAATCTTTATATGTTTTGCCGTCCTGCGCCGTTACGCGGTAAACTATGGGCTTCGCTTCGGATTTTTCAAAATCTTCCTCTGCGGTCGCCTTTATGGTGGCGTCGTAGGATATGGTATATTCGGCCTTCAACGTGCTCCAATCCGTGTCAAACGGTATTGTTACGGTCACATTTGTGCCGCTTATTTCAACCTTTTCGTTTTCTATGCCTACGGAATAGGCTTTAAGCTCGCATTCCGCGGAATTGCCGCGGGTTATGTTGAGCGCGTAATCCTTCGTGTATTCGCCGCCGGCTATGTTAAGCACGATGCGCAGCGTCTTTACCGCGCTAAGGTCTGTTTTGCCGTCCGCATCCGCCGCCACAACGGCGCCGTTTTCATCAAGGAACTCATAGCCGCTGCCGGAGCATTCCACAACGGGAGTCTGTTCCCAATCCCATGCTGTATCAAGGTTGAGCGATATAGAGCCTGCCGCTTCGTCTATCGTGGCGACCCTGTCGTTTACGGCAAAGTACCTGACGCTTATCGTGGGTTCGCCCGTGGTCAGCTTCAGGCGGTACATATTCTTTATGCTGCCGAATTCAACGCCCGTGGCCTGATCCCACGCAGTGCATTCAATGAACAGCGTTTGGCCGTTGGCCCATTTGCCATCCACTATTGCTTTCGCTCTGCCTATGAACTCTATTTCCAGCGTGCTTTCTGCGCTGTTAAAGTCCGTCCCTGCGGGCAAGCTCAGCGTAAATTCGTTAGTGCCGGTCTTTACGGCTTCCGCGCCAAGCACGCGCAGCGATGCTATTTCGGGCTGCTTAATACGTTCACTGCAATAGTCCAGCCATTCTTGGGCCATGGTGGTAAGTACGTATTTGCACTGCTCGGGGCTAAGATCGGTATGCCTGTTCTTGGCTTCAAACATCTCTTCCATTTTTGTTTTGAAGTCAATCCCGGTATGCCGCCAGTACATATACAGGCCGGAAGTGGCTATATCGTTATTCATTTTATAGATGGCTTCCTGCATATCAGGATAGTAGCCGCCTGCTTCCGCCGTATTGGTGCTCTTCAGCTCGCTCAGGAGGGCCTGTGTGCGCACGTCCAGCTCAAGCATAAGGTCTATTACTTCGGAGTAATCGAACTTTTCATCCTTATAGCTGTGCTGTTCGGGAATTGCGACTATGTATACGGGGCATTCCCTGCCGTTTTGCGCACGCAGCATCACGCGCTGCGGGTAATAATAATTCGCGCGCGGCAGTTTTATCGTTTCATACACGCCCTCCGCCGCGCCTGCCTCTTTGCGATCAGCAGCAAGATGCGTCACGCTAAGCGTAAGATTATATTTTTCTATCGGTGCGCTTGGGTCAAGCCCTGGTATCTGCACCTTTTTTATAAGGCTGTTGTTGTCATCACCGGCGCTTTTCAGCATCATGTTGCCGACGCCGGGATATTCATCGCTGGTTATTGAACTGGTTTGAATATAGCTGCTCGTCGTCATCCAGCCGCTTTCGTTCGTAAGCGCGGGCCATTTGCTGATGTTTTCCGCCGCGCTCGCCATATGCGCGGGCAGCAGCTCAAACGCAAACACCAGCGCCAATATAAGCGCCAACAGCTTTGCATTAGTTCTTGTGCGTTTCATTTTCTCCTCCTGTTATTGTGATAAAAACGTATACCTCAACGTTGATCTACTTTTTTTCGTCAGTCGGACGCACGGTGAAGTTCTCCTCTTCACTGCCATGCACCACACTGAACGTCAGTTCCTTGCCGTCATCAATGTTAAGCATAAGCTGCATGGGCGACTCCATTGCTATCGCCTCGCTCTCCACCTTAAGCATATTGCCGTTGAACGTTATCGTTACCGGCACGGCGGATGGCTCCGCATCCTGCGGAAGCATGCTTTCGATTTCGTATCGGTATTCTTTCACTTCGCCGTTTTGGTCGGCCGTTTCCACGCGCCATGTGCGCCAGTATCCTTCGCTGCACATTATGGCCATGGTGCCCGGCTGCGAAATATCTCCGGTCATCTCTATGCGGCGCTCGATAAGCTGTTCCTCGGGCTGCGCAGCACTTTGCAGGGGTTGTTTGTCCTCCAGTATCTGCACAATGCCTTCTTCTCCCATCCCGCATCCGGTAAGCATAAGCATGAATGCCAATATAATAGGTAAAAGCTTTCTCATATGCATCACTCCGTCCGTATGGCCGCGTTCGGGCTTATGTGCATTGCGCGGCGGGCAGGGAGTATGGCCGCTATCAGCGCAACCACGCCGGAAAACGCAACGCCCGCCACGGCAAGCCACGCCGGGATTATGCTCCTCACCTGCATGTTCTCAAACAGTACGGGCAGAAGCTTCTGCGCCGCGTAGCTCAGGCCAAGGCCGAATATGCCGCCCAATATGCCCAGTATCAGCGCCTCTATCAAAAACATGCCAGAGATGCTGCCAAGCGAGGTGCCTATGACCTTCAGTATGCCTATCTCCTTCGTGCGCTCGGTTATGGACATCATCATCGTATTTGCTACGCATATCGCGCTCACAAGCATCGCCACCGCACCTATTGCGCCCAGCATGCCCTGTATCTGGCGAGACTGAGTGCGGACCGTTTCAAGCATATCGTTGAGCGAATATACCGACAAGCCGCTGTTGCGTATCAGCTTCGCTATCCTCTGCACGTCCTCAACGTTTTTCACCTTTATCCATACCAGCTCATATGTCGGACCGTTTTTCTTTTCCTCCGCAAGCAGCTTTTCATCCTTCCTTGCGCCAAGATAGTCCGCGTTTGCGTCTATCAATTCGTTCAACCGGTCAAAATCCATAAACGCAGCCGATGAATAGGTATGGTTCAGCGTGGAGCATATGCCGGTAACATTGAGCGTATAAAAATTGCCCATCGGCAGCGCGCGGCCGTCGCCGTCCGCCCTCTGCTCGCCCGAAAGGTTTGAATAGTCAAACGTCAGCTTTATGTTAGCCGCCAACGGGTCTATCAGCGCGTTGCCGTCCGCATCGACCGCTGCCGCCCAATCGTTTTTAGCGTCGGAAAACGTTGCCGCGACATCATCGGTAACCATAACATCCGGATGCAGCCGCGTACCTTCACCCGGGGCATCGCCGCGTTCCGGGACTATCTGAAAGCTTGCCGCCGTGCTGACGTCCATTCCGTATATGCGCACCATGTTCACAAAGTTGCCGCACTTTATATATGCGCTCTTCTGCACAACCGGCGTCACGGCCTCGACCCCTTCTATATTCTTAAAGGCGTTCACGGCCTTTTCGTTAAGCAATGCCGTTTTATCCAGCAGCGTTTGATCGGCGGGCGTCACGTCTATCTTTGTAAGGCTGCCCAACTGCTCTATGCTTTCACGGTACGAAGCTTCATACCCAAGCCCTACCGATATCAGCACTATTATGCACATTACGCCTATCGTCATAGATAGCGCCGTAAGTACCGTCCTCGATTTTCGCCGCCACAGATTTATGCAGCCATAGCGGAATAAATCAAAGAACGTCATGCCTTTTTACCGCCGTTCATGCTGCTTATGTCGTCATCGTTGTAAGCATCCTTGAACTTCTTATTCTTGTTCTTGGAGGATACTATCGCTATTATCACTATCGCTGCGATCGCCAGCACTATCAGCAGCCATGCCCACCAGGGCAGTCCGCCGCCCCTTACGTTGGTGGAGTCAACGTCCGTATCGCCGCCTATTATCACCGCGTCGCTTGAAGCGGGCTTAGCTTCGCCCACGTTCAGCGTTACGGGCACTTCCTGTGTATATTGCTGACCATTCGCATCCTCATACTGAACAAGCAGCTTGCCCGTGAACTCGCCGAGTTTGGTGCAGTTCACCTGAAAATCCGCGCTCAGCGTACCGCCGGGCAGCAGATCGCCACCGTAGTAGCTTTCCGCCATGGATATGCCTTCAAGCGCAAGTATCCTTACGTTGAGCGCCTTGCCGCGGCCCATGTTCACCATGTTCAGATTTATGGACGCGGGCGAACCCTGCGTAGGCGTGCCGTATACTATAGGCGCGTCTATCGCTATGTCCATGGGCTGGCTTATGGGTATCATTATGGTCTGCGCCGCTTTGCCGGCTATGGAATCGCTGTTTTCATATGTAAGGTTCACGCCTACGGTGGATGCGCCTACATCCGCATCCCTCTTTACGGAAACGTTAAATTCAACTTCAGCTGTTTCACCCGGACTTATCGCCCTCACATAAGCCGCATCGCTGCTGCCAACGGTAAGCGTAAGCCCGTTTGAATTGGCAAGCGATAGCGTTGCAACGTTTTTGAGCGATGTATCCTTCTTTGCGTTGTTTATAAGTGTCAGCCGTATCGTTGCGTCGTCGCCCGCCATAAGGCCGGATACCTCGGCGCCGTTTACAAACAGCTTATAGCCCGATACCATTACGGACATGGCGGTCTCTGCCTTCTCTATTGGCGCGACGTAGCCGTTAGTTATGTATACATATGTTGAAAACGCGCACTGCTGCGGTTCGCCGTTTTCATAATAGGTCGCAAGGAACTTAACGGGCTTATTGCCGTTGGTGGCATAATACGAAACGGTGAAGTTATATTCAACGTATGCCATCATGCCCGTGGCCCAGCTTTCAAAATACCTGCCGTAGTTCACGTTTTCCGCTATGAACGGGAATTCGTCAAGTGAATTGGATATAACGGGAGATATCGTCACGTTTTTAAGCTCGCCGCCCTTATTGACTATGGGTACGCGCAGCGTAACGTTCTGCTTGGGCTTCAATATTGGGGATTCGAACACGCCGGATTGATTGGCGGCCGCTATTTGCAGCGGACCGAAATTGGTCGTTATGCCCGATTCGCTGCCGTTGCCCATAAGCGTTACATACACGCAAAGGTTGAATGTTACGTCCTCTGTTATGGAGGTACCGTTCACATCGTCATACCTCCACACCGTCGCGCTTACTTCGAAGTTCACGGGATATACGCCTTTTTTGGCAAACTCGCTTATGCGGAAATCGTAATATATCTCCGCAGTGGAGTTATACGACATATCGTCAAGGTGCCTTGTATAGCTCGCGTTTATAAGATCGAACGGCCAGTTTGATACGGATGTATCCCTGGGTATTTTGGGCGATATGGTTATGTTCCTCAGCATATATCTTTCGCTTGGCAGATATTCCCTGTTTACCGCCACCGGCAGAACTATCGTTACAACGTCGCCCGGTTCACCCTTGGGGCTTTGCGCGCCAACGTCCATAAGCACCAGCGCGTTAGCGTTGCTGGGTATCACCGCTATGTCCGTGTTCGGCTTTTCGTCGGATACGGGTATGGTAGGCACAGGAGTGCTTTCAGGCTCCTTAGTCTCCTCGGGTGCGGGCGTGCCTTCCGGCGCAGGGGTACTTTCCGCGCCCGGCGCAGGGGTTTCGTTGCCGTTTTCCGCCAATGCCGGCAGCGCGAATGCCAACGCCAGCGCCGCAACGAGCATAAGTGCCGTGATCTTCTTCAACTTTTTGCTCACTTGTTTTATTCCTCCGCTAATGTATTGCTTATCCTTCCGTCGCTGAAGGTTATTGTTCGGTCTGTATATTTTCTCATTCCCGGGTCGTGCGATACGAGTATGAACGTGGTTCCCCTTTCGCGGAAAAGGCCAGTAAGAAGTTCCATCGTTTCCTCGCTCGTACCCGTGTCCAGATTGCCCGTAGGCTCGTCCGCAAGCACTATGGGCGGGCGGGTAATTATGGCCCTTGCTATGCCCACCCTTTGCTGCTGACCGCCGGAAAGCTCGCCCGGCTTATGGTGTATATGCTCCTTCAGCCCAACGCGCACGAGCATGGCCTCCGCAATCTCGTTCCTAAGCTTGAGCGGTGCGCCGCGTATTGCGAGCGGCAATGCAACGTTTTCAAGCGCCGTATACTGCGGCATGAGATTATAGCTTTGGAATACAAAGCCTATATCGTCCCGCCGGAAGCGTATCCTTGCTTTTTCGTTCATGCTCTCAAGCCGCTTACCTGCCACCTGCACGGTTCCGGATGTGGGCAGTTCAAGCCCAGCAAGCATATTGAGCATTGTAGATTTACCGCTGCCGCTTCGTCCTGCTATACATATGAACTCGCCTTTGTTTATGGTTATGTTCACCCCGTCAAGCGCCTTTACCGTGTTTTCGCCGACGGTATAGTATTTTTTCAGTTCATGCGTTGATATGATGCTGTTATTCATGCGTATCCTTCCAGTCCTGCGCGCCTTCCCACCATCCGCCTTCAAGGTCAAGGCCAAGGTCGCAGGTGTAGTTCCACTCTATCTTGTCGCCCGGCTTAAGATAATACGAATCGCAGCCGTAGTTTGGGTACCAGCCGTTGACGCAGTACATCCATCCGCTCCAGCGCCCGCCGTCGAACTCATAAAGGTTGTTTATGCCTTCCACATATGCTCCGCTGCCGCTGCCGCCGGAGTATTCCATATGCAATCGGAACTTATCGCGCGCCATCTTCAACACGTCCAGCACCGTATTCCCGTCCTCTATTTCGAATTCGGTCGTATCCAATATGCAGCCGGACGCCGGAACTATTCCCGCCCACTTTGCTTCGCGGTGCATGCCGTTTTTAACGGCCGTGTCACAGCGGATCTGAATGGTTACGGTGTTCTTCTTCGGCTCCGCCGTGGGTACGGGAGTGGGAGCGGGCGTTGCGCTCGGTTCGGGCGCGTTCGTGCCGTTTGCGCCCGGCTTTTGCGTTTCTATCGGCGGTACGAACGGTGTCGCTTCCGTGTTGGACGCATCCGTTGGCTTGGCGTTCTTTTCGGGCCGCTCCGTCGGCGCGTCGCCCTGCTCGTATAGCTCCCTCACACTGTCTGGCGTGGATGTGGGCTGAGCTGCCGCCTTGGTCGAGCCTTTGTTCGCCGTGCCGAAGCTGAAAGCGTCGGTAATAAACGCATACCACGGTCTTTCGGTGGCTTCCGGTTCGGCCTGCATCGCGTTTTCGTTTTCTACATAATCAAGGTCGAGCCTACCGCTTGTTTCCGTTTCTGCCGCTCTGTTGCTGCCGCTGCACGACGTAAAGCAGAGTATAGCCGCGATGACAAGGGCTATAAGCGGCGTTATCCTTTTAAGCTTCATTCTCATTCCGCTCCTTTGTTTTCATTTCTTCCTGTTTCTTATACTCCTTCCTGCGGCGGCGGGTGGCTTCCCGCTTTTCGCGCATGGTTTTGCGCTGCGTTGGCGGTTTCAGTCCCGCCTTTTCAAGCACCCTCGGCCATGGGCCAAAACGACTTTTTATTAGCTGATAGCCTGTTATGTCAGCTTTTTCGGGCAGTCTGCCCAGCTCCTGCGCTTGCCGCCTAAGGTAGGCGAGCAGTTCTTCGTCACTTGCCTTGCTGTGTTCCTTCGCAAACTTCTGCTCCAGTTCAAGACGAGTCTTTTCATGAGGATCCGTTCCGATTTGTGCCTGTGCCATTATGTTTTTTCCCTCCTAAGCATAAAAAATTGCGGCAATTCCGGGGTTCTTCCCCTAAAATTGCCGCAACCGCATTTTTGCAAAGCACTGTTCATGCGCCGTTTTACCGCACGGACGCACCAACTACAAACCTCGTAGGTCTTCTGACTCACGCTTATGGATATTATCCTGCGTCTCCATCGCCTTCTCAGTTTCCCAATGACCGGCCTATGCCATGATGGAGCCTCGGCGCTTACAGCGGCGGTGCCGTTCGGGATTTCCACCCGATTCCCTTGTTCATCTCCGGTTTTCGTCCGGAGCCACGACGTTCCTCTATTTTTTATTTACCACAGAATACTGTTTCTGTGGTATAGACATGGATAAGCTAACCGATTCTATTGATTGAAAGTTATTGAATAATACACTGTAAGCAGGGGAAATACACCAAAACAGCACATATAAGCGCCTATACGGAAAGTGCTTGCCATAATTGCGTAATTGTGACAAAAATACGAATTATTTCCTTGATTTAGACATGGGTGGGGTGTTATAATTACCAAGTACAAGGATTTTTTACTTGTATTACCACAGAAACAGTATTCCGTGGTATTCTTATGTTATCAACTTCATCTTATCAAGCATACGTTCATATTGTCTGCTGCTCGCGGCAACGTAAATGCGTGTGGTCTCGATAGAACTATGGCCAAGCACATCTGCCAGATGGGAGAGATTCTTCTCAATCGAATAAAAGGCACGGGCAAAAAGATGCCTCAGGTTATGTGGGAATACCTTGCTACGTTCCACATGCGCCGCGTTGCAGAGCCTTTTCATGTCGTGGCAAACATTCGCCCTATCGAGCGGCTTGCCGCCTTTGGTGCGGAATACTGCGCCCGTGTCTATACGCTGCCGCGCTGCGTATTCGGCAAGCTTTTTGCAAAGCTTATTCGGTATCAGCACCGTGCGACTTTTGCCCTTCAGGCGTATTTCGGTATGATGCTTTTCAATGGCATCGGTGGTTATGTATCTCAACTCGCTTATCCTTATCCCCGTTGCGCAGATGGTCTGCATGACAAGGCTCAGCCTATCGTTCCCGCTTGCATCAGCTGCATTTACCAGCCGTTTATATTCCGCCGCGCTCAATTCCCTGTTTTCCGCTATGAAGGCTTTGCGCTGCACCTTTAACAGATGCACTTTATATTCATCCGCGCCGATGAAAGCAAGGTAGCCGTTTATCGCCGCAAGCTTTGTATTAACCGTGCGGCTGCTGAAATTCTCCGCAAGCGTTTCGCGGTATTCAAGCAGCGCGCATTTGTTCAGCGCGTTATGCTCCAAATATTCCGATAGCCGTTCCACTTCGTTTATATATTTGGTTATGGTTGCATGCGCCTTTTCCGCCATCAACAGATATTGCTTGTAAGCGTTTATGCTCTTTCTTGTTATGCTCCGCTGCATACGGGTTCCTTTCTCATCCCCGCAGCGCGTTATTTTGTGCGGATATATTACAGCCTTCCATACATTCGGCAGTAAATTTATATATGAAAAACACACCGCTCCCATGCAGGGGCCCGCGGGCGCTTCTCTGTGCCAGTTCGCGTGGCGAAGCCTGTTCCGTGCAGGTCTTCTGACTCAGGCCGTATATGTCTGCCGCGCCTTCCCGAATCGCTTCAGTGGCATATGCAGCCGACTCGTCCTTTACAGCGGCGCGTCCGTGCGGGGTTCTCACCCGGCTTCCCTCTTAGCCGCCCACCTTCGGGCAGAACATGGAACATGTTTATTCTTTTCTTTGACATTATCACCCCATCCCTCGTTTGTCAATCTTTACCATGCGTTTTGGGTGTTGGTATTTTTTACCAATAGAAAAGTTGACGGGCTTGAACTGCACCTCGTTTTTATGCTCGTTCTATTGCGCAAATTATGGGACGTATGGTCCGGGATGGGAGGGTGGAACGGTAAAGAAGATGCTTGGTATGGGAGAGGCAATAATAGGGTGAGTTTGGGGCGGGAGATCTGGGGAGAAGTAACCGCGGAAAAAAGAGAGCATAAATAAAAACATGAATAATGTACGATAAGTTGCACAAACAAAAATCGACATGGTTTGCTTTATTTTGCTAGGATGAACTTGTAATCAACCTTAGCAAAGCACAACAAACCATGTCTACAATCTCGTCAACACCCTACCCAACAACATCTTCCATATAAACAACAAATCCGAACCCATTCCCTATCGGAATCAAGTTCGGATTTCTCAAGTATGGTGGAGCTTACCGGATTCGAACCGGTGATCTCTACACTGCCAGTGTAGCGCGATAGCCAACTTCGCTAAAGCCCCATATGCGGTGCGCTTTCCGTTGCGCAAGATGTATTATAGCGTATGCGGGCGGGTTTGTAAAGAGTTTTTTTGCGGATATGCAATTTTATTGCGGAAAACGGAAAAGGGGACGGCGCGAGGCCGTCCCCATGCGTGCTGATTGATTTAGCCGAGCTTTGTGCCGCATTCCACGCAGAATTTTGCGCCGTCCGCCAGCTTTGCGCCGCAGTTGGGGCAGAAGGCGGACTTGGCGGCCGCTTCGGCGGGCTTTTTGCTGCCGCAGTTGGGGCAGAAGGCCATGTTCGCGCCGTTGGTCGCGCCGCAGGAGCACGTCCAGCCGCCCTCGGCGGGCTTGGGAGCGGGCTTCTTGCTGCCGCAGCCGGGGCAGAAGGCCATATTGTCGCCATTGGTGGCGCCGCAGGAGCATTTCCAGCCGCCCTGCTGAGCCTGCTGCTGTTGGGCCTGCTGCTGCTGAGCCTGCTTCTGCTGCTGGTTGGAGGCGGAGAACGCGCCCGCCATGTTGCCCGCGGCATTCATGCCAAGGCCAACGCCCATGAACGCTGCGCCCGCGCCCGCGGTGTTGCTGCCGGCGGCTTCCACGCCGCGCGCTATTGCGCCCTGAACGTAGCCCTCGCGCACGCTGGGATCGGAAAGCATTGCGCCCTGATTGCGCATGTTGATGAGCTTCTGGCTTTCCTCGTCATAGGACAGGGAGCCTATGCCCACGGACTGCACCTGCATGCCGCGGTTCTGGTTCCATTCCTCGTCCAGCACGTTCGCCATGTACTTGGAAAGCTCGCGCGCCTTGCTGGTTACGAAGCTTATGCGCGTGCCGTCGGCGCTCATCTGGTTGATGGCGGCCTGAAGGGCCTCGAGGAACTCGTTAAGGTACTGCTCGTTTATGTCGTTTATGTCCACGCTCTCCGCGTTGCGGGGAATGGCCTCGGCATAGAATTTGAGCGGCTCCGTGACCTTTATGGAATAGGTGCCGTGCGCGCGCAGGAACAGCTCCGAATTATAGAAGCAGTCGAAATAGTTGATGGGGGTGCGCGTGCCGAACTTAATGCCCTTTATCTCCTGAAGATTGATGAAGAATACCTTTTGGCTGGAGGAAGGCGTTCCGCCGTACTTGATGCGGCTAAAGGTCTCCTTCAGAGAATCGCCGAACTGGCCGCCGAAAAGGCTAGGCATGGAAGAATTATCAACCTTAAAATAGCCGGGCTCCGCAGTATAGTCCACTACCTTGCCGCCGTCAACCAGCATCATGAACTGGTTATCGTAAACATGGATTATGGAGCCGTTGGACACGGTATCCGCTGTGCCCTTGGTGTTCTGGTTGCGGCTGTCGCCCTTGCGCACCTTTATGCCGCGGGTGAAAACGGTGTTGTCTCCCATGGGAGCGGACTCGATAACCTCAAGCCAGCTATCCGCCAAACCGCCGCCTATTGCGCCGGTCAAGGCCTTGATTATGCCCATAATTTTGTCCTCCTGATATTATTTTCTGTTTGCTTTATTATCCCCGCTGCACACCCCTTTGTCAAGCAAATGGCAGGTAATGCCGCGGAAATTTGTCAATTGGCGTCCTTGAGCGCCGTGCCGTAGGGCTGCCACGCGGGGTCGGGCGTTTGTCCGGATGCGAGCGGCGCGCCGGTGCCTATGGAAACCTCCGGCGGGTTGCCCTTATATTTATCGGTATAGAGCAGCTTGCTTTCGGCCAGCTTGCCGTCCACATACTTGTCCTGATACGCCTCGGCAACGTAATACTTATGCCCCTGCACGCGCTCAAGCTGATAGCCCGTGGGTATGGAAGCGTCGTTTGTGTATATTGCCTCGTCCTGGCGGGAACGTTCCTCTATTATCTCGTTCCTTGATTGATACGTTACGCCCTCGGGGAGCGGTTTGCCGTAAACGTAAACGGTTATGGTATGGCGGCTGGAGCTGCCTTCCACGTTTTCCACCTTGGCGAATATATACGCGGGCATATCCGTATTGTTCTTCCAAACGAAGTCTATGCCGCGGGTATCCACCGTTGCGTCAAGCCCTACGGGAACGTAGTCCGAAGGTATTGTATGCGCGCGGCGGTCAACAATTTCCATGTTGGCGCAAAGTAGCGCGTTGTAAAGCGTTGTAGATACCTGGCATATGCCGCCGCCGGCCTGAATGGTGTATTCCTTGCCGCCGCTTATGCCGTTGGCGCCCTTCCAGCCGAGCTCGTATGTGCGCGGGCCGACAACCGTATTGAAGCTCCATTCCTCGCCGGGCTGGATGGTGTTGCCGTTTATTATGTCCGCCGCCTTCTGGATATTGAACTTGCGGTTCTGCTTTACCTCGTCGTCCCTGCGGGCGGAAAATTTGGTGGTATAGCTGGCGATGAATGACGTTGCGGCTTTAAGGTCGTCTATATTGCCGCCGGGCAGCACGGCGTTTACCGTGGCCTCAACGGTGCATACAAACTCGCCCTGCTCAAGGGCTTTTTCTATCGCATCGGCCGTTGCTTCCTCGTTAAGGGTAATGCCCTCCTCGCCCGTATGGTAAATGAAGCGTTCCTCCTGCGTCCAGTCCGTTACAGGCTCCGCGTATGCGGCGGTAGCTTCCGTGTTTATGCTTTGGCTCATGGCGGCAAGGGCGGACATTATCTTTTCCCTGTCCCATGTATACTTTGCATCGAACTCGCCAACGCCCCCGTCGGTTATAACAACGGTGTTGTCGTCCTCCCCGCGGCCGAAGTTCAGCCCGTCCGCCAAAGCGTCCGCAATATCGTACCCCATGCCCATCGCGTCGGAATCGAGCGTCCAGCTGTTTTCACCGCTGCTTATGGTGACGGCAACGGTTTTCAGCTTCTTTTCGGCTGCGTTCTTAACAAGGCCTGTCGCCTCCTCCGGCGTCATGCCGCTCACGTCCACGCCTATCAGCTTAACGCCCGCCTTGAACCGCTTTCCGGTCTGCATCAGCTTATCCATGTCCGCAACGGCGTCCGCGCCGCCGCTGTTTGCTATGGACACTATTATTATTACGCATTTAAGCGCCGCCGCTGCCAGGGCGATCCATTTGAGCGCGCCGCTGCCGGACTTTTTCCTTTTGCGCTTCTTATGCTGCACTTGATTCGCCGCGTGCCGGGTATTCGCCTTGGCTGCGGTGCTGTGCGCTGCTGTGCTGCGCGTCGCTGCGCCGTGCTGTGCGCTGCCCCTTGCGGAGGAACGGCTTGCCGTGCTGCGGGTCGCGGTGGTGTGCGCCGCGGTTGTGCGCTTTGCCGCGGCGGAAGTGCGCGCCGATGGTGCCGCGCTTCGCGTGGCCGTGCCCTGCGCCGCTGTGCGCTTGGCGGCAGTCGTGTTCTTTTTCATATATGACGGGAGCTGGGGGCCTGCGTTATAGCTTCCGGAATACTTATCGTTTGCCATTTTTCCTCTTTCTGCCCGTTCAGGCATAAAACATCATCTTATATTGTAGTCTAATTATGTGAATTGTGCAAGAATATAGCGGTTTTGTTTACAGAATGGGCAAAAAATGCAATGCCGGAGCGAATGGAATATGTTACCTTTGGGACTGTATGGCCTGAACAAATGTGCGCAGCATTTGTTCCGCATAGGCGCGCTGTTCCGCGCTGAGCGGCTCCACGGCGGCGTTAAGGTCATGTTCTGAATAGCCGGGCCGGGTACCGAACACGATATAATCGGCGCTTACGCACAGCGCACGGCATACTTTTTTAAGGCTGTCCGTGGTCATGCTCTGCTTGCCAAGTTCAACGGAAGCCATAAACTGAACGGACAAACCTGCCCGCTCCGCCATTTTCTCACGGGTGAGGCCAAGTTCTTCGCGGCGCTGCCGCACACGCAGGCCGATATCGCCGTATTCACCGTTTGCCATATGCAGCACCTCCTATAATTATATTGTAGGTGTTGCTATCAAAGCTATACATCAGCTATAATATATAAAATGCATCTATTATGGGAGATGTTGGCAATGGGAAATAGCTTATGGCTTGGCGTGCAGTACCCGTTTGAAGGATATTCCGCTGAAAAGTTGCTGTTTATAATGCGCTTACCCAAATACAGACAATATATTAAGGTACAAGCCGAACTGGAAAAAATTGCCGCACGGCATACTCATTCCGCACATATATGCTGCACAAGCAAGCTTCTGCGCAAAAAGAGACAGATAGAGCGAATCGGCAGAAAGATTTTCAAAATTTTGGATGAACTATAAAAGCCCCCCTGCTTGGCATTATGCGGAGGCGCAAGGCCCGCACCTGACTATGCGGCGCGGGCCCTGCGAACAGTGTTAGCGTGAATGCCTGTTTATATTGCGGCGCTATTTGGCGGCGCACCTATTTACGAATGTTTCAAATATGGCGCGGTGCTCCGGATTTTCGGCATACAGTAATTCCGGGTGCCATTGCACGGCGAACACGGAGCCGTCCGCATTTTCAACCGCTTCGACAACGCCGTCCATTGCGCGCGCGCTTACCTTCAGCCCGTCGCCTATGGTATTGAGCGCCTGATGATGAAAACTGTTGACAAGCATGGTATCGCATTTGGCTATGCTGTGCATATAGCTGCCGGGCTCAACGGCCACGCTGTGCGTGCGCTCGGTTCCGGCGGCGCCCTGATTATGGCAGATATCGCGGGATATCTGGCTGGGGATATCCTGATAAAGCGTGCCGCCGAAGGCAACGTTTATAACCTGTATGCCGCGGCATATGCCGAGCACGGGCTTTTTCTTTGCAAGCGCGGCATGGATAAGGGCTATTTCAAATCTGTCGTTTGCGCCGCAGGTGGGGCCTATTGCAGGCACGGGCTGCTCGCCGTATACCAGCGGCGTTACGTCCGCGCCGCCGGTTATTATTATGCCGTCCACCATGCCGGCTATTGCATCAACGTCGGCAACATCGGCTATGGGTATTTGTATGGGAAGCCCGCCCACGGCCGAAATGGCATAAATATAGCCGGCTTTGGTAACAAAACGGTTGTCCTTGGCAAGGTACCTGCTCATTATTCCTATACGCGGTTCCATGCTGATGCCCTCCTTATGCGTTGCCTTTAAGCTGCTTCACCAAATGGTACAGCAATGAAGCGCCGTAGCCCGTTGCACCGTATGCGCAGTATGCCGGCGGCTCCGTGCGGAAGTTTACGGGGGCCATGTCTATATGTATCCAGGGGATATCGTTTTCTATAAATTCGCCCACGAACATTCCGCCCAGCATGCAGCCGCCGCCGTCCATCGTTGCGTTGCCGGCGTTTTTCAAATCGGCCACGGGCGTTTTTATGCACGGCAGCATCTCGCGGTCGTTATCCAGCCGCCATATCTTTTCGGCGGACAGGCGCGAGGCTTCCCGCGCGGAAGCATACAGCTCTTCG
>ERZ857965.2158-NODE-2158-length-17353-cov-3.650711_pt1 | contig 17353 bp, 14 predicted proteins | sample MGYA00519758_ERZ857965 | MGnify/ENA primary metagenome ERZ857965 (study PRJEB31778, sample SAMEA3449381) | human gut metagenome | biome: human gut; feature: human-associated habitat; material: faeces | place: United Kingdom | collected 2010/2012 ... | reverse complement strand
AAACGGCTATCACACATACTATTGGGAGTCCGAGCGTGGGGCTGAAATTGATTTTATCATTCAGCGTGACGGTCAGCTCATTCCCATTGAGGTCAAGTCTGCCGACAACACCAGAGCCAAGAGCTTAAAGGTCTATATGGACACCTACAAACCCGCTTATGCTATCAAGCTCTCAGCCAAAAACTTCGGCTTTGAGGACAACAAAAAAATCGTTCCTCTATATGCTGCATTTTGTATCTGAAATCAAAAGGCAGCGATAAGGGGCTGTTGCCATTAGATTTAACCTGATGCGGCAGCCCTTTTGAAGTGCGGGCTGATATTTCACTAAAATCTCACTTGCCTGACAGGCAGCGTGAGCCGTATAATATATTAAGGAGATTAACTGCCGGATATGGCAATGCAGGGCATATCGTGGTAAAATAATTAAATGGGGTATTTTTGATTAGAACAGAAAGGGAACTTATGGACAAAGAATTAAAACCGATAGAGGCCATGCTTGAAAAGTTTTCCATGGAGGAACTCGAAGACGTTATAAGGTCGGGACGCGAGTTTCGAAAGATAATGTCGTATTACAAATGCGCCATGATGGAGATCGAAACAAAGCTCAAGGTGCTCAACGAAAATATGTCGCTGCAGCATGACAGAAATCCTATAGAGAGCATCAGGACAAGGCTCAAATCACCGGAGAGCATTATCGAAAAAATGATCAGGAGAAAAATTCCTTTTGATCCTAAGGCTCTTGAGGAGCAGATGTTTGACATAGCAGGCGTCAGAGTAATATGCTCGTTTTTAAAAGATGTGTATTTCCTCGAGGAGCATCTTTTAAGACAGGACGATGTAGTGCTTGTTGAGAGGAAGGATTACATAGAGAACCCTAAGGTGAACGGCTACAGAAGCCTGCACCTTATAGTATCAATCCCTATATTTCTTGCAGGCGAAACAAGACTTATGAATGTAGAGATCCAGTTAAGGACTATAGCTATGGATTTCTGGGCCAGTCTTGAGCACAAGCTCAAATACAAAAAACATATTGAGTGTACAGATGAGATTATGGCAGAGCTCAAACAGTGCGCAGAGGAGAGCGCGGCGCTTGATGTGAAAATGCAGAATCTGCACAACAAAATGATAGAGGCGGACTGATTATGGATTATTACAGAGAATCACTGGAATTACACGCAAAGACTAAAGGCAAATGGGCAATGAAAAGCAAAGTACGTGTAACAGGCAGGCAGGAGCTTGCGCTGGCATATACACCCGGAGTTGCACAGCCCTGCCTTGAAATCAAAAACAACAGAGAGGACGTATATAAATATACCTCTAAGGGCAATACTGTAGCTGTCATAAGTGACGGCTCAGCGGTACTTGGCCTTGGCAATATAGGAGCAGAGGCCGCGATACCTGTTATGGAGGGCAAGGCCGTATTGTTCAAGGAATTTGCAGATATAGACGCTGTCCCTATATGTCTTGATACACAGGATACAGAGGAAATAATAAATATAGTTAAGAATATGTCTGCTACCTTTGGCGGCATCAACTTAGAGGACATATCAGCTCCAAGGTGCTTTGAAATCGAAAGGCGGCTTCAGGAGTTGCTTCCAATTCCGGTATTTCATGACGATCAGCATGGTACTGCCGTTATAGTTTCGGCAGCCCTTATCAATGCCTGCAAGGTTACAGGCAGAAACCTTACAGATATTAGAGTGCTGGTTTCAGGAGACGGAGCGGCAGGTACAGCGATTACGAGAATGCTTTATTCACTTGGCATCAGGGATATACTGGTGTGCGGAATTGACGGCATTCTGTCGACAGAGCTGACGCTTAACGAAGCCCAGAAAGCGCTTCTTGAGATAACCAACAGCAATAATATCAGCGGAAGTATGGCTGAGGGCCTTTGCGGCAGAGATGTGTTTATAGGGGTATCCGCGCCTGGAATACTGACAGAGGATATGATAAAAACAATGGCTGACAAGCCTATAGTGTTTGCCATGGCAAATCCGGAGCCTGAAATTATGCCGCAGCTTGCAAAGAATGCGGGAGCTGCAGTAGTCGGTACAGGCAGATCCGATTTCGGAAACCAGATAAACAATGTAATGGCGTTTCCGGGAATATTCAGAGGAGCGCTCGATGCAAAGGCAGAGAGAATAACGGAGGAAATGAAGGTTGCGGCAGCCTACGCCCTTGCTGATTTTGTGGGAGAGAGCAGACTGTCAGCAGACAGAATTCTGCCCGATGCCTTTGAGGACGGTATTGCGGCGGCAGTAGCCGGAGCAGTGGCTGATGCATGGAGAAACAGATAGATGAAACAGAGAATAGAAAAAGACTCAATAGGAGAAATCCTTGTAGACAGCGATAAGCTGTGGGGAGCGCAGACCCAGAGAAGCTTTGAGAATTTCAAAATAGGCACAGAAAAAATGCCTGTTGAGATAATCAGGGCAATTACAATAATAAAGCGTGCGGCGGCAGTCGTAAACTTTAGTATGGGTAATATGAGCGAGGAAATATCACAGTCAGTTACAGCGGCCTGTGATAAAATTCTCGCAGGCGGGCTTGATGACCAGTTCCCGCTTTCAGTGTGGCAGACCGGAAGCGGTACCCAGACCAATATGAACGTCAATGAGGTTATATCTCATCTGACAGAGGGCAGGGCTCATCCCAACGATCACGTCAATATGTCCCAGAGCTCAAACGATGTATTTCCGTCGGCTATTCATATTGCCTGTGTCATCGAAGCAGAGGACAGACTGCTGCCTGAGATAAAGGCTCTTGCAGACACTTTCGATGAGCTTTCAGACAGATACAGGCAGGTTATAAAGACGGGAAGAACCCATTTGCAGGACGCCACACCGCTGACCTTCGGACAGGAATTTGCGGGATGGCAGTATGCAATGGAAAAATCATATACAGCAATAAAAAACAGCCTTACAGAGCTCAAAAACATACCGATAGGCGGTACGGCCGTAGGCACGGGTCTCAATGCGCCAAAAGGCTTTGATACTGCAATGGCAGCAGAAATATCAGAGCTTACGGGCAGAGAATTCAAGGCTTCCGGAGATAAATTTTACGGACTTGCATTCAAAGATGCGGCAGCTGTGTGCCACAGCGCAATGAAAGCCCTTGCATGCGATCTTATGAAGATTGCAAACGATGTCAGGTGGTACGCTTCAGGTCCGAGATGCGGCATAGGAGAGCTTGTAATTCCCGCAAATGAGCCGGGAAGCTCCATAATGCCGGGCAAGGTTAATCCTACACAGTGCGAGGCTCTTACAATGGTATGCGCCGAGGTTATGGGCAATGATGTTACAGTGGGAATAGCTGCCTCACAGGGCAACTTCCAGCTCAATGTATATATGCCCCTTATAGCTTTCAATATGATAAGAAGCATCAGGCTTCTTTCAGATGCGATAAACTCATTTAATATAAACTGCGCAAAGGGCATAACAGTAAACGAGGATAAGGTGGCAGGCAATATGGCAGGTTCACTTATGCTTGTAACAGCCTTAAACAAGGTTATAGGCTATGATAAGGCGGCGCAGATTGCAAAGTATGCCTACAGCAGTAACACCTCGCTGGAGGAGGCTGCGACAGCACTGGGCATACTTACAAAAGAAGAATTCAGAGAGTATGTAGACCCCGAAAAGATGGTAGGGGAGTTGTAAGGTACTAAATATACTTGATAAATGAATGAAAATGTGTGTTTTCTGTAAAGGAGATATTCTGACTGATAGTGTGACAACATATGTAGCCACACTAAAAGACTGTATTATTATAGTAAAAAACGTTCCTTGTGAGGAATGTGTGCAATGCGGTGAAAAATATTATAGCGATGAAGTTATGGAGAAAATTGAGGATATTATTTCACACGCAAAACAGATTGCGAGCGAAGTTGTAGTAACTGACTATAACAAGAAAGTCGCATAATAAATTGTATGATAATGCGGCAGGCAAAAAGGGGAGATAACTTATGATTATATATTTCACAGGTACAGGCAACAGCAAATATATAGCTGATATGCTTGGCGACAAACTGGAAGATGAGATTACAGACAGCAGAGAATATATCAGGAAACATTCGGGCGGCAGTTTTTCATCACAAAAACCGTATGTGTTCGTTGCTCCGACATACGGCTGGCAGCTGCCTCGTGTGTTTGAGGAATTTATACTGTCCTCGGAGTTTGAGGGAAGCAAAGAAGCATACTTTGTAATGAACTGCGGAAGTGATATAGGCGCGCCCGAAAAGCGCATCAAAAAGCTGTGCAGTCGCAAGGGCTTTAATTATCGGGGCGTTTTCGAGATTGTTATGCCCGAAAACTATATAGCGATGTTTAATGTGCCTGATGAAGCGGAATCCGAAAAAATCGTAGATCAGGCTTACGGAGATATGGATGCGGCGGCCGAAAAGGTGAAGATAAACCTTGATTTTGATGAGAGAAGCACCCGCTTTACAGACAAATGTAAAAGCGGCTTTGTAAATACTCTGTTTCGAAACTTTGTGGTAAGAACGACAGCCTTTTATGCAGATGACAAATGTACAGGCTGCGGCAAATGTGAAAAGCTCTGTCCTCTTGACAACATAAGACTCAGCTTTATAGACAACAGACCGCAGTGGGGCAGAGAATGTACGCACTGTATGGCGTGCATATGCGAATGTCCGACAGAAGCCATAGAATACGGCAAAAAAAGCAAAGGCAAAAGAAGATACAGATGTAAGGGGTACAATAAGAAATGAAACCGGCAGAACTGCTTGAATTTCTGGCAATGGCCGAAAAGCTCAAATGCAATACAAGACATTCATATACAAGCTCTGGCAGACACGAAAGCGTGGCGGAGCACATCTTCAGGCTTGCACTTATGGCATATATGGTAAGCGATGAGGTGCCTGAAATAGACACAGACAAGGTAATCAGAATGTGCCTTATACACGATTTGGGAGAAGCTATCACAGGAGATATACCGTCATTTGAAAAAACAGACAGTGACGAGTCAGCAGAGGACAGCGCGGTGTCAGGCTTTGTAAATCAGCTGCCGGAATACTGGAAAAAACAGCTTGGTGAGATGTACAGTGAAATGAACGAGCTTAAAACACCTGAGGCAAAGCTCTACAAGGCTCTTGACAAGCTGGAGGCTGTAATACAGCACAATGAAGCCGATATTTCCACATGGCTGCCTCTTGAATATGAACTGCAGCTTACCTATGGCACAGAGGAATGCAGCTTTAATGAGTACATAAACAGCCTGAGAGATGAGGTCAGATCGGTAAGCGAAAAGAAAATTAAAGATAACAGATAACAGCAAAACAGCCGCCGGTAATATCCTGTGCAGCTGTTTTACCTTGTGTAATTATGAAAATTTATTCTTGAGAGCTTCTGTCTGATGTTTTCTCTTTCCTGACATCTGGCATATGCATACTCCTGCAATAATCAGAAGCGAAGTGAATATCTTGACGGGTATAAGTTCCTCGCCCAGTATGATTACCGAAAGAATTATCGAAAATACAGGAACAAGGTTTACAAATATGGAGCTTTTGGAGGCTCCTATTTTTTTTATTGCTATCTGCTGCAGCATATACCCTATAACCGATGAAAATACCGCCATAAAAATTATTGCAAGTATCGCGGATACGGGTATTTTTTCCAGTGTCCATGGGTGCTCCCATATCACAAACGGTATAAGGGTTATGGTGCAGAACACAAAGCTGTAAAATGTAAGGGCAAGGGGAGGAACCTCTGCGCCCTTTGCTTTGCTCATTACGGCATATGACGCCCAGCAGATAACAGCGGCCGCCATAAATATGTCGCCTCTGTTGAAATCAAAAGAGGCCAGCATACTGAGATTGTCTCCTGTTATTGTTAAAACCACACCGGTAAATGAAAGAGCAATACCTGCAGTCTGAACCGGCGGTGTTTTCTGTTTCATGGTTATTGAGGCTATAACTGTTGTAACTATAGGATTCATAGCGCCTATTATGCTGGAGTTGATGGCAGATGTATATTTGAGTGCCGTAAAAAACAGAGCATGGTAACCCAGCATACCGACAATACCGTTAAAGAGAAACAGCGGTATATATTTTTTTGTCAGTTTGAAATTATCCTTCGGGTGAGCCCTGTTATATAGTTTCATAACAGGATAAAGCACAGCTGAGGCTATCAGAAACCTCAGGAACGTCAGAGTAAAGGCAGGCACATAGGGAACAGCGAATTTACCCGCGATAAATGCGCCTGACCATACAAGCGCTGCTATAACCATTAAGAAATATGTTTTACCGTTACCTTGTGTTTTCATTTATTCTCCTGAGTCTGTTAACTGTTCCGATTATACTTTCGTGTGTAACCGCCGTTGCATCAAATTTCATAACCTTAAATGCGCCCTGCAATATAAATCCCATTCCGAATACGGCAACCACAGTGCCTATTCCCACCTTGGCTCCGAGAATGAAGCCTATGGCAACTGCAAAGCCGTCTATTATCATTTTCACTGCGCCGATAGGGAATTTCTTAAGTCTTTTGCCCATAGCGACAAGCAGAGCGTCTCTCGGTCCGCAGGAAAGTCCCTGAGCCATATATATTCCCATTGCAAAGGCCTCGATTGCAAGCCCTGCCAGAAGCACTGGAATACCTATCCATATATTGTGAAGCTGCGGCACTATATCAAGCCATGTAAACAGGTCTACGGACTTGCCTACAATACATACATCAAGGATACTGCCCAGCCCGATTTTTTCTTTGAGCAGCAGGTCTATTGCCAGAATTACAAACCCTGTAAGAGTTACAATGTCGCCGTATGTAAGGGGAACATGATAGCTGACGCCCATACTGAAAGCATCCCATGGAGCAAGTCCCACATTTGCCTGTATGGTAAGATATACTCCGAAAGCAAATATGAACAGTCCCAGTGCCGCGTAAAGTATCCTGAGTCCGTAAGGTCTGCCGTTTATTTTGTCCATTATTGTGTTATTCATATAAATATTCTCCTGCGATATTGTTTTTTGTATATAATTATATTAATATATTTATGTAAATCAGTAAAATTAAAAGATATGAATTAGCATATTAAAATAACAAATAAGGGGAGCATATGGAAATAAGAAATATTAAAACCTTTATCAGAGCGGCGGAAACAGGAAACTTCACTAAAACAGCGGATGAACTGGGCTACTCGCAGGGAACTGTAACCCTGCAGATAAAACAGCTTGAGGATGAGCTGGGAGTGCCGCTTTTTAACAGGACAGGCAAGAGAATTGAGCTTTCGGAAAAGGGCAGGGAATTTATGAATTATGCCTACAGTATTGTCAAGACAGAAGCGGAGGCTCGCTCTGCAATGGAGGAAAAATCAGAAATAAAGGGTATGCTTACAGTGGGAATGATTGAGTCTGTGGCTTCCTTTTACTACAAAGAGATTATAGAACAGTTTGTAAAGACATATCCCGAGGCGAAGCTTATTGTAAAAATAGCCACAACAGTGGAACTTATGGATATGCTCAAAAAAGGCATGCTGGATGTAATAGTCATATATGACAGGCAAGTTCAGAGTGACAACTGGGAATGTCCCGTAAAGATAAGAGAGCCGTTGCTGTTTTTTGCGGGAAACAGCAACAGCTTTTCGGGGAAACATGTAGAGCTTGCAGAACTTAGCAGAGAGAATTTTATCCTGACAGAGAAAGGCTGCACCTACAGAAAGGTCATAGACGACTACATAGAGGCCAGAGATATTGATCTTAACTGGAACCTCGATATAGGGGATACTATGGCGATAATTGATTTTGTGAGCAAGGATATTGGTATATCACTCCTGCCGGAATACTGCATTTCCGAATTTCTGGAAAAGGGCAGCATCAGCGAGATATATGTAGACGACTTTGAAGCGGAGCTTTACCTGCAGGTCATATATGACAGGCGCAAATGGATGTCGCCGGTCAAGGAGGCATTTATTGATTTGTGTAGCAGGTAAACAAAAAAACATAATTTGTTAAAAAAAAGACATAATATTGTATTAAAACCAGTACAAAAATTAATTTATACTTTAAATTCATAATCAAAATAGACAGAAAACGCTTGAAATTTTAAGGATTTTGGGCGTTTTGTTTTTTTGTTAAAACATTATCAAAAAGTGTTGATTATTTCAAAAAAAGTAGTACAATACACTGTATACAGAACACAAGACACATACACACAAACTATGCAATACATAAATACTGGAGGTAGCGATGATAAAAGAAATTCTAAAGGTACTGCCCGGTGGAGACTGCGGCGGCTACGGCGGATGCGGATTTGAAACCTGTGAAGCCTGCGCCGAGGCTATAGCTTCCGGGGGAGCGGTAAATTTATGCTCTGCCTGTTCACAGGATGATGCAGACAAGATAGCAGAGGCCTTAGGCAGAGAAACAGAGCAGGTCATCGACGAAGTGGCGTTTGTACGCTGCAGCGGAACTTCTGCAGGACAGAGCCGCAATGCAGGTGCAGACAGTTGTGCTGAGTTTGTGAAGCTTGGATTTAATGAGAACGAATGTAAATTCGGCTGTGTGGGACTGGGCTCCTGCGCCAGGGTGTGCGATGCAGGCGCAATCAGTATCGTTGACGGACGTGTAGTTGTAGACAGAGCAAAGTGCAACGGCTGCAAAGCCTGTCAGAACGTATGTCCTCAGAATCTGGTACAGATGGTGCCGCCTGATGCAAGTACATTTATTCCTTGCGCATCACAGCTGGGTGAGGTGAACACAAGGAAAATATGCGGCTACGGCTGTATCGGCTGCGGTGAATGCGCTGATACATGTCCTGAAAAGGCAATCACAATGGTGAACAACTGCGCTGTTATAGACTATGACAAATGTGTTGGCTGCATTGTATGCTCAGTTAAATGCAGGAAGAAGATAATAAAGGACGAGGCTCACGACCTTACAAAGCTCAAGGAAACCGTAGCCTTTGTAAAATGCAACGGCGGCAAAAAAGCCAACGACAAATTCAAGGCTCTGGGTCTTGAGGACTGCGCTCACGCCGCAAAGCTTGACGCAGGCCTTATGAATATATGCAATGAGGGCTGCACAGGCCTTGGCAACTGCACCAAAGTATGCAGATACGATGCAATACATATAGTAAACGGTACTGCTGTAGTTGATTTTGAAAAATGCGTTGGCTGCCTTGACTGCGTTCACGCATGTCCTAAAAACCTGATAGTAGAGGTTCCTTATGTGGGAAGCAAGCTTGTTGCATGTTCCTCAAAGGCACCTATAGACGATAGATATGATCTGTGCTACAGCGGCTGCATCGACTGTACCGACTGTGTGCGCAACTGTCCCAACTGGGCGATAGAAATAGTGGATTCCCACGCCATAGTAAACGGTAACATATGCGAGAACTGCGACGTCTGCACATATATGTGCTCGCGAAACGTAATCAAGCGTATGGACGTTCCCGAATATAACTATCTGCAGAAAAAAGCGCTCAAAATGAAGGAGGACAGGTAATATGAGAAATCTTAAAACAATGGACGGAAACACTGCAACCGCCCACGTGGCTTACGCCTTTTCAGAAGTTGCAGCGATATACCCGATTACACCCTCGTCAACAATGGCCGAAAACATCGACCGGTGGGCAACCGAAAACAGAAAAAACATATTCGGACAGGAGGTTCATGTAGTTGAAATGCAGTCCGAGGGCGGCGCGGCAGGCGCTGTACACGGTTCTGTTGCGGCAGGCGCGCTGACAAGCACATTTACGGCTTCTCAGGGACTTCTGCTTATGATTCCGAATATGTACAAGCTGGCAGGCGAACAGACTCCCGCAGTACTTCACGTTGCGGCAAGGGCGCTGACAACACACGCGTTGTCTATCTTTGGAGATCATTCAGACGTAATGAGCTGCAGACAGACAGGCTTTGCAATGCTTTGCTCAAACAGCGTGCAGGAATGTATGGACCTTGCAGCAGTTGCGCACCTTTCAGCGATATCAGGCAAGGTGCCTATGATGCACTTCTTCGACGGTTTCAGAACAAGCCACGAATACCAGAAGATAGAAGCGTGGGACTATGAGGAACTAAAAGAAATGGCAGACTGGGATGCTATCAGGGATTTCAGAAAACGCGTAAGCCACCCTATGCATCCGTACAATATGGGTTCATCTGAGTCACCTGAGGTGTTTTTCCAGCACAGAGAAAGCTGCAACAGATTTTATGACGAAACAGTTGAAATTGTTGCAGGATATATGGACGAGGTAAACAGAAGAACAGGCACAGACTATGCGCCGTTTAACTACTACGGAGCCCCTGATGCCACAGATGTTGTGGTTGCCATGGGATCAGTGTGCGATACAATCGAGGAGGTAATCGACTACCTCAATGCCTCCGGCAGAAAAACAGGTCTTGTCAAAGTCAGACTTTACAGACCTTTCAGCACGGAATATCTCAAAAAAGCTCTTCCTCAGTCCGTTAAGAGAATTGCGGTTCTTGACAGATGCAAGGAGCCTGGCTCAATAGGAGAGCCTCTGTATCTTGATATCGCACTTGCACTTGCAGATACAGACATAAAGATTATCGGGGGAAGATACGGACTTGGCTCAAAGGATACACAGCCGGGAGATATAGTTGCTGTATTTGACAATCTGGCTTCAAAGGAACCTAAGCAGAGATTTACGGTTTCAATAGACGATGACGTGACAAACCTTTCAATCAAAGCTTTATCAAACCCTGATACAGCTGCAGAAGGTACGGTATCATGCAAATTCTGGGGCCTTGGCGCAGATGGTACAGTAGGCGCCAACAAAAACAGCGTTAAAATCATAGGCGATAACACAGACAAAAAAGTACAGGCATACTTCCAGTACGACTCCAAAAAATCAGGCGGTATTACTATTTCCCACCTGAGATTCGGAGACAAGCCTATCAAATCCACATACTATGTAAAGCAGGCCGATTTTGTAGCGTGCCACAATCCTTCATATCTTAACAAATACAATATGGTTGAGGATGTTAAAAAGGGCGGCATATTCCTGCTTAACTGCAGCTGGAGCGATGAGGAACTCGAAAAGCATCTGCCTGCGCACGTTAAAAAATACATAGCCTCTAACAATATACAGTTCTATACCTGCGATGCTGTTACAATAGCAAGAGAGCTGGGTCTGGGCGGAAGAACCAATACAGTTTTACAGGCGGCATTCTTCAAGCTGGCGGATATAATTCCTATTGATAAAGCCGCAGTATATATGAAGGAAGCAATTAAGAAAACCTACGGCAACAAGGGCGAAAAGGTTGTAAATATGAACTGCGCCGCAGTTGATGCAGGTATTGCCAATGTTGTTAAGGTAGAAGTTCCGGAATCATGGAAAAACGCTTCCGACAGCAGCAGAAAACAGAGAATAAAGGGCAGAGACAAAGTTCTTACAGATTATGTTGAAAACATACTGATGCCTACAAATGCAATGGACGGTGACAGCATTCCTGTATCAAAATTCGTATCGACAGCAGACGGCTCTGTTCCGTCGGGAACTGCAGCATACGAAAAAAGAGGAATTGCATATGCAGTTCCTAAGTGGGACAGCACCAAATGTATGCAGTGCAACTGGTGTTCATATGTATGCCCTCACGCAGCAATAAGACCGTTTGTATTAAAGCCTGAATGCGAATGTGACGAGGCGGTTAAAATGAGAGGCGACAGCAACCTTAAATTTATCGTTGCGGTATCAGCTATGGACTGCACAGGCTGCGGCTCATGCGCAAACGTATGCCCTTCAAGACACAAGGCTCTTGAAATGGTTCCTGCAGAGGAAATCGCCGAAAAAGAACAGAAACTGTTTGATTATGTATTTGAACATGCAGATTATGACAGCGCGCCTTATGATGACAGCAGTGTAAGAGGTTCACAGTTCAGACAGCCGCTGCTTGAGTTCTCGGGAGCATGTCCGGGATGCGGAGAAACACCGTATGCCAAGCTGGTTACACAGCTTTTTGGTGACAGAATGTATATTGCAAACGCAACAGGCTGCTCATCAATATGGGGATGCTCTGCGCCAAGCACACCATATACCGTAAACGCACAGGGCAGAGGACCAGCATGGGCAAACTCACTGTTTGAAGATAACGCAGAGTTTGGCTTCGGTATGGCTATTTCCGTAAAGGTAAGAAGAAACGAGCTTAAAGCCGAGGTTGAGAAGCTGGCTGAAAACCCTGTATTTGAAGAAGCTGCAAACAACTGGCTTGACAATATGAACAATGCCGCAAAGGCAGAGGAATACGGACAGAAGCTTGTTAAGCTCTGTGAGCAGAGCAGTAATAAGTCAGCTATATACGTAGTGGAAAACCAGGATATGCTGATTAAGCCTTCAATGTGGATATTAGGCGGTGACGGCTGGGCTTACGATATAGGTTACGGCGGACTTGACCACGTGCTTGCAACAGGCGAAAACGTAAACATTCTTGTATTTGATACAGAGGTTTACTCAAATACAGGCGGACAGTCCTCTAAGTCAACTCCAACAGGTGCTATCGCTCAGTTCGCAGCAGCTGGTAAGGAAGTTAAGAAGAAGGATCTCGCAGGTATCGCAATGTCTTACGGCTATGTATATGTAGCTCACGTTGCAATGGGTGCTGATTACAATCAGTGCATCAAGGCTATCCACGAGGCTGAGTCTTATCACGGTCCTTCAATCATCATCGGTTATGCTCCATGTATCAACCATGGTATCAAGGGTGGTATGTCAATTGCTCAGACAGAGGAGAAGAAGGCTGTTCAGGCTGGTTACTGGCATCTGTACAGATTCGACCCACGTCTTAAGGCAGAGGGCAAGAATCCATTTATCCTTGATTCTAAGGCTCCAACAGCTGACTATAAGGACTTCATCATGGGCGAGGTACGTTACAACGCACTTGCTAGACAGAATCCTGAGAGAGCTGAGAAGCTCTTTGGTAAGGCTGTTCAGAACGCTAAGGACAGATATGATTATCTGCTCAGATACGCTAAGCTTTACAATACTGAGGAAAAGTAATCTAAATTACTATAAAAAAGACGCTCATGCACTTCGGTGCGTGGGCGCTCTTTTTTTTACCACAAAAAAAGGGTACTGCCACGTTGACAGTACCCTTTATATATGCAGTGGCGAATAGCGTTCGACCGTTTCTTTTATCGCATGGTTAAAATATTATGGACTACATATCCTTTTTGATAAGATAAGTTTTCAGTATAGCCGCAGTTGTCTTTGCGTCAGGGAGCTTGTTTTCCATGATCATTTTGTAAGCTTCTTCAAGAGGCATTTTTGTTACGTCAAGGAACTCGCCCTCGTCAAGGTGCTGCTCACCGAAATCAAGTCCCTCTGCCATATACATATGGATTATCTCGGTATCATAAGCCACTGTAGGATAAATACAGCCAAGATAAGTCATTTTTTCTGCCGTTGCACCTATCTCCTCTTTAAGCTCACGCCTTCCGCACTCCAAATGATCTTCACCGTATTCAAGCTTTCCTGCAGGTATCTCCATAAGTGCGGTCTTAAAAGGATAGCGGAACTGCTTCACAAAATAAACATTCTCGTCCTCGTCAAGAGCAACGATGCAAACTCCGCCGGGGTGATGAATGACCTCTCTAAGCGTCTTGTAGCCGTTTTCAAGCTCCACTTCATCACAAGTCAGGTGAACGACCCTGCCCTTGTATATCTCTTTTTCACTGATAGTTTTTTCGTTCTGATACATTTTATATCCTCCCTTTCAGGTTTATGCGTTCTTTTCAACAGGCTGAGCTTCTTCTTTTTTCTTTCTGCCTGTAAATCTCACTGCGCCAAGGTAAACGATAAGCGAGCCGAAGCCAACGGCTGTTATTACCTTGCCCCAGAAAAGTCCCTTTGTTTCATATGTGAACTGGATGTCGTTTGAACCCGCAGGACAAAGCACAGCCATAAAGCCGTAATCCACCTTTTCTATTTCCACGTCCTGACCATTCACCTTTGCGCTCCAGCCGTCATCATATGGAACTGAGAAGAACACAAGGTTATCCTTGTCAAGGTCGATCTTGGCGTTGAAGCCGTAAGAATCATAACTGAATGATGAACAACTGTTTGCACGTCTGTCAAGGCAGTTCTGATAATACTGATCTGTTGAGTAGTCAGTACCCTTAAAGCTGTAGTAGCTGAGAATATTATTGTATTTTGCAGCCTGCTCAGGGGTAAGCACAAGGGCTTTCATGAGCATTGATGTCTTGTCTACCTCTGAAGCCTTCTGAATGTCGCTGTCAAGGCAGTAGTAATCATATGTGAAGCCCATTGGTACATAATATTTGTTTTCGTAAATGTTGAAGCCGTTCTGAGTATCAACATATTCAAAGCCATAGAGATTTGCAAGAGTTTCAGGCTTCGATACCTCTGTGATACCTTTTCTCTCACTTTCAGTAAGTTCATTGAAATAGTATTTTACGGAAAACAGGCTTCTTAGCGGATAGACCTTAGTTTCCATTCTTGATGCAACATCTCTCGTTTGTCCGATAGAGCTGTAGAAATCCATGATAGATGTTGAAACAACGCTGTGGAAGCATCTCATTGATGAAAGCTTCCAGAACATACACCAGTTGTCAACATTTTCTGAGGTATCTATTCTGTAGAAATTATTGTCAGCATTGTAGTTCTCTGATCCAGACTCCAGCTTATCCATGTTGATGTTGTCGCCACCGTTTATTGCTCTGTTGATGTAGTCGGTGTTGTCAGTACCCTGGCTTACGCCGTATACGATAGAAGAAGTCATGCAGATGACCACCGCAACCGCCGTCATTGCAGAAGCGATCTTCATGTAGTCGAGCTTCTTCTCTGCGACCACATATATAAGCGTGCCAAGCATTATTATCATTACTATGGTAACGATAGCCTGAATGTAGTAAAGTTCAATATATTCAGGGACTTTGCCATAGGATACAACGCCGTTTTCGCTTGTCGGAAGCAGACCGATGCCAATAAATATCGCACATACTACACAAACAGGCACAAATCCCTTTTTCAGATCGTCCTTGTTTTCTGCGATGACCTTTGCTGTCATAAGGCACATAAGCAGTATAGGCATATAATACCATCTTGCATAATATGACGCATTGAAAAGGACGAAAGAGGAGTTCAATATAGGCACGCAAGCCATTATGCCGAACACGATAATAGCCTTTGTAAGCCAACTGTCTTTGCCTTTCTTTCTCGTTCTCATAAACGCTATAACGCCTGCCATTGAGAACATAGGCAGATAGCCTGCCATTGAAGCCCATCTTGCCTTGTCTGAGTTAAGGATATTTATTCTTGCAGGCATATCGGAAAGCATAAAGAACGATTGGATAATTCTTGGTATTCTTACATTTTCACCGTATATAACAAGGTCAAGTCCATAAAGTCTTTCGTTTACACGGTAGTTGCCCATTACGCTCAGCGCTGACGGCAGGAAGATAACAGCGGATATCATCACACCGATAACAGCCTCAAGGATAAGCAGACCGAACTTCTTCATGTCAATTTCAAAGTCCTTGTCAAGGCATCTCAGGAAGAAGTAGATAATAACGAATACGACCTCGCAGGCAAAGAAGAAATAGCTTATGGTCGCACATATAGCTACCGCTACCGCAAACGGACCCTTCTTGTTCTTTTGAACCAACAGTTCAAATCCTAAAAGCATGAGAGGGAAGAACGCAGTTGCGTCGTGGAAGTGGTTGAAGAAAACGTTGTAGGTCTGGAAGCCTGAGAAAGCGTAAAGCAGACCGCCTATAAAGCAGGCGCTTGTGTTGTCAACAAAAAATCTGATGTAAGCGTAGGCTGTTATTGCGGCGATAGCCGTTTTCAGCGCAAGGAGCCATGGTATCAGATAAGGCACTGCACCTGACGGGAAAAGTGTAGTGAGCCAGAAAAATGGCGAGCCAAGGAGATAGAAAGCATATGAGCCTATAAAGCTCGAGCCTAAGTCCGTTCCCCAATCCCAGCCCATGTTTCCGCTGCGAACAGCGTCATGACAGTGCTGATAGAACATCATCTGCTGTGAGTTGAAGTCGCCATAGTAGAGAAAGATGCCCTTGTTCACTATCATTGACGGTATGAATGAGATCATCATGCCGATAAAAGCCACCGCAAACAGCAGCAGATACTTTTCTTTTGGCTTGCTGTCAGGGCTTTTTAGAAGTCCGTTTTTCTTAAACATTGTCTTGTCCTCTTTTTCTTTACTGATAATATATTGGTAAAAAACCATACACAATTCATTATAACACAGCTACATATAAAAATCAACATTTTAAACAGTCTTTAGAACGATTTTGAATAAAAAAGCTCATATGCAATAAGCACATGAGCCAGTCTGTTGCAAAAATGTCAAATCAACGGGCGAACACTGTTCGCCCCTACATACAAACAACGTGAATATGCAAAAGCATATGAGCATAGTTACAATATTATTTATTCCCTTTTCTCTGAACAATAAAGATACCCGAGCATACAAGGATAAGTGCGGCTATCCCCTGAACGCCAAAAATGCCTTTTTCATCAAGCAGGATAGTTGAAAGCAGCACTCCGCACACAGGGTTCATAAAGCCGAAAATCGCCACCTTTGAAACAGGGTTGTGCTTCAAAAGCACTGCCCACAGCGAATATGCCGCCGCTGATACAAAGGCAAGATACAAAAGCATCAAAAAAGCCTTTGCGCTCATGTGACCAAGCCTGCCGCCCATTAAAAAGCCTATGACAGTGAGAACTGCTCCACCGAAAACGAACTGCCAGCCGCTAAGCATAACAGGGTCTTCTGTTTCGGAATAGCGCTTCATATACACCGATGAAAAAGCGTATGCACAGGTGCAAAGAAAAATAAATCCGTCCCCGAGAAAGTTAAAGCTTACCCCCGAAAGTCCCCCGAGATTTATAACAATGATACCCGAAAATCCAAGTATACAGCCTGCTATTTTCACAGCGGTGAGCTTTTCAAGCTTGTATAAAAGCGATGACACAAGTATCGCAATAAAAACGTTCGCCCCAACTATTATCGCTGCCTTTACCCCCGTTGTGTGGGCAAGACCTATGTAGTAGAAAAAATACTGCAAAATTGTCTGAAAAAGGCTTATTATCATGATCTTTGGTATGGAAGTTTTTGTTGGCAGGAGAATTTTTCTCTCCGCTGTGCTTCCCATGGCAAGAGCCATTAGCCCTGCCACAAAAAATCTTATGCCCCCAAACACAAGCTGAGAGCCGCTGTCATTGGTGGTTATGTTCATAAGGCTGTAGCCTATTTTCACGCAGGAAAATGCACTTCCCCACAGCATACAGCATATGGACGCAAGGACAGCCACTACCCATGTTTTTGTCAGAATATCTTTTTTCTCGTTCATACATTATCCTATCTATAGCAAATTGTGGATCTTCACAGAAAGACCGCA
>ERZ857965.2150-NODE-2150-length-17422-cov-3.635861_pt1 | contig 17422 bp, 13 predicted proteins | sample MGYA00519758_ERZ857965 | MGnify/ENA primary metagenome ERZ857965 (study PRJEB31778, sample SAMEA3449381) | human gut metagenome | biome: human gut; feature: human-associated habitat; material: faeces | place: United Kingdom | collected 2010/2012 ... | reverse complement strand
GCTGCCGAGAGTAAACGAGATTTCAACAGAGGTTGACGACGATCCGAGAGCGGCATATTTCAGACAGGTGCTGTGCGGCAAATATATAAGGATGGCCCTTATACTAGAGCTTCTGGGTATCAGGAAAGGAGAAAACTAATGAACGTAGACGGAGTAAGAAACGGAATAGTGCTTGACCATATAGCGGCGGGAAAAAGCATGGAGATATACAGACTGCTTAATCTGGACCGGCTGTCATGCAGCGTAGCGGTACTGCAGAATGTACCCAGCAAAAAATACGGCACAAAGGATATAATTAAAATAGATGAGATGATAGATGTGAACCTTGACATAATCGGATATATAGACCCTAACATAACAGTCAATATAGTCAGGAACAACGAGCTTGTCAGCAAGAAGCACCTGTCACTTCCCGAAAAGCTGGACAATGTGATATTCTGCAAAAATCCGAGATGTATAACCAGCGTAGAGCAGGAAATAGTACACAGCTTCAGGCTGGCGGATCCGGAAAAAAGAATATACAGATGCGTATACTGTGATACAGAGCATAAATAATATAAGGTAAATAAAGCGGTTTGCGGGAAAAGCAGGCCGCTTCTGTATTTAAAGTGTGGGTAATCGGTAAAACTTCTTGATTTGTTCGGGTATTTTAGGTATGCTGTTGTTGACTGAAAAGGTTCGCTGTTTTGTAAGGCGGAATATAAACCGGAGGATGACCAATGCTGAACAATGGAAACAAAACTAAACCGGGAACAATGATCTCGCTGGTGATTGTATTTACTGTCTGTATGGTTCTGACGGTAATCAGATGGCTGGATATTTTTAACGCAGATATTTATGTCATAAATGAAACTGTAAATTCACACATCACCAACTTTACTTTAAGTCTGCTGCTGTGCACATTTATCGGATATCTGCTGCTGTCGGCAGGCAAGAAATATATTTCGAATACAGTAATCGGTATTTTACTGATAATCGCTAATTTCATATATGAGTTATTATTGCCGGTACTTAACACAAGGGACGTTATTGATGCTCTGTACGGTCTGGCAGGAGTTACAGTAAGTCTGATATATCTGTTTGTTATCAGCAGATATGGCTTTGTTAAGGAAAAACAGTTGTAAAATATATTAAAAAATCTTTGTTTAACTGGCAGGACTGATGAGCAAAGTATTCTGTGATAAAATCTGTCATAGAGGGTAGCTTTGATTTTTAGCCTTAAGGAGAACATTATGAGTGAAAATCTTGATAAATATATAAAAATGCTTGAAAAAGAGGGGGCAGACCCCGCTATAATAATAGACCCGAAAGAAGTTGTAACAGCGCCGTGGACAGTATTCAAATGCCAGTTCGGTTGCAGCAGCTACGGTCATAATCATTGCTGTCCGCCAAAGGCTCCCTCCTATGACAAAACCAGAAAAATACTGGACTGTTACAGTACAGGAATCCTTTTTCGCATACATGGCTGGAATGCTACAGCTATGGCCTTTCGCTGCTCAAGAGAAATATTTCTCGACGGATATTACAAAACCATAGCCTTTGGCAGCGGTATGTGCAAGCTGTGTCAGAGCTGCGATCCTGCAGGCTGCAGGCAGCCCGAGCGCGCAATTCCGTCCATGGAGGCCTGCGGAATTGATGTATTTGCAACGGCAAGGCATTTCGGGCTTGAGATAGACACTCTCAGATGCCCGGACGAAAAACGTAACCATTTCGGGCTTGTTCTGATTGAATAGGCTGAATTCAGGATGAATTTTAAGCCTTTACCTTTAGCTGCAAAAATAGTATAATCATTTTGTATGCAAAGGAGAAATCTATGAAATACACACATTTTAAGAAGCTGATATGTATAGTCACAGCAATGGCGCTTATGGCATTTACAGGCTGCACTACATTTGACAGTTTCAAAACAGAATTCATAACAGGCGATGACGGCAGTACCAAAATCGTCAAAATAGGAGTATTTGAACCCACCAGTGGAGAAGATAAGAGCAAGGCAGCTCTTGAGATAGAGGGTATAGAACTGGCGCACAGTATGTATCCGACAGTTGACGGCAAAAAAGTAGAACTCATATATTCAGACAACAGGTCGGATATATATGCAGCCGAAACTGCAATACAGGATTTACTGCTCAAAAAACCTGTTGCCATATTAGGCAGTTACGGCAATGCCAACTCACTTGTGGCAGGTCCGTATGTAGATGAGGCAAATGTGCCCGCAATGGCTATAACCAACACAAACCCTCTTGTTACAAGCACATCTGAATACTATTTCAGAGCCTGCTTTGTAGACACCTATCAGGGTACGGCTCTTGCAAGATATGCCTATTCGGGACTCAAAGCCAAAAAAGCCGGAATAATAATTCCCGAGGGCGATGAGGGAGCGTCTGCGATAGCTCAGAAATTTATGAAGCAGTTCCAGAAGCTCACCGAGAACCAGAATGCAATTACAGTAAACGAAGAATTTGAGCCGGGCAGCGGTGATTTTACAGAGCAGCTTGACAAAATAGAAGCTGCGGGAGTAAAGGTAGTGCTTATACCTGTGGGTATAGATGATGCGGAGAATATACTCAAGCAGGCATATGAGCGTCATATGGATGTTAAGTTCTTAGGCATAGACAGCTGGAACGGCGAGGAGCTTGTTTCTGCAATAGGCAAATTCGCAGCCTCCAAGGCGGTATTTACCAAGGTTACCGAGGTGCAGGCAGCCGAAACCGAAACAGATGCTCTGAGCGAGTTTATGGAGGCTTATCAGAGCAAATACGGCAAGGACTCGGTGCCGGATAATGCGACGGCCTTAGGCTATGATGCATATATGATTTTAATAAAGGCTATAGATCAGGCAGGCAGTAGCGCCACAGGAGAGCAGCTTAGGGAGCAGATCTCATCAATACAGAACTACAGAGGAGCATCGGGGAGTATATCGTTTAATGCATCGGGCGATCCGAGCAAATCCATGACCATATACACCATCAGCATTGCTGACGGCAGCAGCAGAGCAGCATACGTTGTCGAAACAGACGGCAGCGGCAAACCTGTTAATCAGCCATAAGGCTTTATATAGAAAGGAAACATATTATGGAACAGAAGATAAGAGAAGCAATGGAAAAAATAAGACCGTTTCTTCAGAGAGACGGCGGGGATATCGAATTCGTTGAATACACAGACGACCACATTGTAAAAGTAAGACTTCAGGGTCACTGTGCAGGCTGCCCGGGCGCAAGAATGACACTTGGCGGAGTGGTAGAGAGAATACTCAAAGAAAGCTATCCTGAAATCAAAGGCGTTGAGGCCGTAGATTAATAACGATTTATATATTACTGCTATTCATATAGCAGTAATATTAATATGGAGAGGTGAAATACAATATGGAAATCCTTAAAAAAGCATATGAGATAATCAATCAGAAGCAAGATGAGATAATAGGAACGCTTCAGCAGTTTATAGCAATCCCAAGCGTTTCCGTCAGAACGCCGGGAGATAAGCCTTTTGGCGAGGATGTCGACAGGGCTTTCAAATTTATGCTGGAAAAAGCCGAAAACGACGGCTTTGAAACCTTTAATGCGGATAACTATGGCGGACATATAGACTTCAGAGGCGAAAGCGGCGAGGTTATGGGCATTCTGGGTCATATAGATGTAGTGCCTGAGGGCAGGGGCTGGGACTATGAGCCTTACAGCGCCACTGTTTCAGACGGCAGAATATACGGCAGAGGAGCGATAGACGACAAGGGTCCTGTAATAGCGTCATACTATGCTATGAAAGCACTCAAGTCAGCAGGATTTAAGCCGGACAAAACCGTAAGACTTATTCTTGGTCTTGATGAGGAAACCGACTGGGAGGGTATGGAATACTATTTTACAAAGGTAAGAAAGCCTGATTTTGGATTTACCCCTGACGGAGAGTTTCCTGCAATACACGGCGAGAAAGGCATTATAGTATTTGATATAGCGGACAAATTCGGCAAATCGCAGACAAAGGGAATAGAGCTTCGCTCTGTCAAAGGCGGCAACGCTGCCAATATGGTTGCAGACCACGCGAGAGCCATAGTGCTTTCAGAGGATAAGGCAGAATACGAAAAAATAAAGGAAATGCTTGCAGAGCTTCGCAGACAGAAAGGCTACAGGGTGACACAGAAGCAGATAGGCAAAAGCCTTGAGATTGCCGTTCAGGGCGTTTCGGCTCACGGAGCAAGACCGGAGCTTGGAGTAAATGCTGTTTCCGTAATGATGGATATACTTGGACACATAAACTTTGCAAATGATGATATGAACTCATTCATAGACTTCTATAACACCCACATAGGATTTGAAACAGATGGCAGAAGTATGGGCTGCGGGCTTTCGGATGAGCCGTCGGGAAGGCTGGTATTCAATGTGGGTATGATTGATATGAGTCAGAAATCAGTAAATCTTACAATCAACATCAGATACCCGGTAACATGTGACGAGGATAAGGTGTATGAGGCTATGATGCCTGTAATAAACAGATATAACATGGGTATCGTAAAGGGCGAACACAAGGCGCCTATATATATGCCGGCAGACAGCCCGCTTATAACAACCCTTGTGAAAGTCTACAGAGAGCAGACCGGCGATATGGTGTCACCGCCGCTTGTAATAGGCGGAGGTACCTATGCGAGAGCGGCAGACAATATTGTGGCATTTGGCGCGTGTATGCCCGGTGAAGAGGAAATGGCACACCAGAAAAACGAATATATTAAAATTGATAATCTAATGCTCATAACAAAAATATATGTACAGGCGATTTATGAGCTTGTCAGGGGAGAAACGCAGAATGATTAAAATACTGGTAACAGCGCCGAGAGGGCATATGGACAGCCTTATAATCAGAGAGGCCGTCAGAAGCAGTGATATTGAAGTTGCAGGCGCCGTAGGACCCTGCGGCAGAGAATATATAGGAAGGGATGCGGGAGAACTCTGCGGCATCGGAGCCATAGGCGTAACCGTAAGCGATGACATCGAAAAAATTATTGAGGATTGTGATGTGGTTGTGGATTACTCACAGGTGGAGTTCTCAATGCAGGTGCTTGAGACCTGTGTCAGACACCGCAGGCCTCTGATATGCGGAACGACAGGTTTTAGTGACTCTCAGTGCGCAGAATTCGAAAAAGCGGCGAGGGAAATCCCCGTTATGAAAGCTGCAAACACATCATTTATGGTGCAGCTTATGCAGAACCTGCTGTTTGATGCGGCAGCAGGGCTGGCCGGAAGGTGCAGGATAGAGATAATAGATATGCACGATGAGAACAAACTTGACGCTCCAAGCGGCACGGCAATAGAAATGGCAGAAACAATGGCAAAGGCTTCAGGCAGACCAAAAGAGGAAATAGCCTTTCATTCCGTTCGCGCGGGAGATATACCCAGCAGCCATACAGTGATTTTCGGAGCGGCAGGAGAGCGAATGGAAATTACGCACCACGCATACAACTGGGAATGCTACGCCAAAGGCGCCTGTGATGCGGTGAGATTTATGGCAGACAGATCAAAAGGTTTTTATACCATGGCAGATGTAGTAGGATAATCGGATTACACTTATAAACGGTGACAATATGAAAAAAGGAAAAGTTATAAGGATAATAATTTTAATAATACTTGCTGCGGCTCTGATTATAAGCGGGTTTAAGCTGATAACAACATTAAGCAGGCTTTCCGGTGAAAAAAATCAGATACAAAAACTGGCGGAGGAAACAGAGCAGGGTGAAAACCTGTTTGAAAAAAACAGCGATATGATATGCTGGCTTGATATTGAGGGGACAGAAATAAGCTATCCGGTTATGTACACTCCGGATGACCCTGAGTATTATCTTCATCGCGATTTTGACGGAGAGTATTCCTACAGCGGTATGCCGTTTTTAGACAGCAGATGCGATATAGATAAATCCTCAAACCTTATAATCTACGGACATAATATGAAAAACAGCACCATGTTCAGCCGGCTTTTAAACTATGAGGACTATGATTTCTGGAAAGAACACAGATATATAGATATTAAGACAAAAGACGGTGAAAGGAAATATGAAATAATAGCGGCCTACAGAACTGAGATACAGGAAAAGGGCAGCAGTGCTTTCAGATACTACAGCTTTACCGACACGGACAAGGCTTCGGAGTATGACGAATACCTGCAAGGCATCAAAAAACTTGCCCTGTATGATACAGGGCTTTCGGCAGAGTACGGAACTCAGCTTATGACGCTTTCCACCTGCAGCTATCATACGGATAACGGCAGATTTGCGGTTACTGCAATGAGAATTGAATAGGCGCGCTGCGCAGTTAACGGTAATAATCGGATATTAAAGACAGATGATTTATCAGTTGTGATGAATTATCTGTCTTTTGTTGAACATATTCCCAAAAACTTAATTTAACCTTAAATTACCTTTAAATGCTTGACTAATTGACGACCGTATGGTATTATAGTAGACTGCCACGCAATGTAGTTGCACTGCGATTTGTTGAATATATAAGGAGTGATGAATATGCCAAAGCCAGTTAAATTAGGTAGAAAAGAGCGTATGACTTTTTCAAAGATTGATCAAGTTGCGCAGATGCCGAATCTGATCCAGATACAGACTGAGTCGTATAATTGGTTCATTGAGGAAGGCCTAAAAGAAGTGTTTGAAGACATATCGCCTATCCAGGACTATGCGGGTAATCTCGCGCTGGAGTTTATCGATTATTCTTTAAACGACCCTCCAAAGTATGAGCAGGAAGAATGTAAGGAGAGAGATGTGACATACGCAGCTCCTCTTAAAGTTCGCGTAAGACTAATCAACAAGGAAACCGGAGAGGTTAAGGAGCAGGAAGTTTTCATGGGAGATTTCCCTCTTATGACCGAAAAAGGTACATTTATATATAATGGTGCTGAGAGAGTAGTTGTTACACAGCTGGTTCGTTCTCCGGGACCATATTACAGCATGGAAATAGACAAGTCCAACAACAAGCTGTTTTCAGCGCAGATTATTCCGAACAGAGGCGCATGGCTGGAGTACGAAACAGACTCAAACGAAGTAATTTCAGTAAGAGTTGACCGTACAAGAAAGCAGCCTGTAACAACTCTGCTCAGAGCGCTGGGCTTCGGTACAAATCAGGAGATAATTGATATCTTCGGCGAAGATACAAGACTGATGAAGACCCTCGAAAAAGACGCTACAGACAACTTTGAAGACGGACTTAAGGAAATATACAAAAAACTCAGACCGGGCGAGCCTCCGACAGTAGACAGCGCTCAGCAGCTTCTCAATGCCCTTTTCTTTGATGCCAAGAGATATGATCTTGCCAAGGTGGGCAGATACAAGTACAACAAAAAACTCGCAATAAGCACAAGACTTGCGGGAACTGTTGCAGCTGAGGACGTTATCGACCCTAACACAGGCGAGATAATCATCGAGGCAGGCGGCAGAATTGACAGAGACACAGCCCTCGTTATAGAGAACGCAGGCGTCAAAGTCGTAAACGTATACGGCGTAGGTGTTGGCAACGAAGACGAAATCACAAGAGTAATAGGCAACAACTTTGTAGACATTAAAACATATATAGAATTTGATCTTTCGGATACAAGAGTAGAACAGACAGTATACTACCCTGTATTAAAAGAAATACTTGCCGAAAACCAGACAGAAGAAGAGATTAAAGAAGCGCTTGCAGCAAGAAGAAACGACCTGTCACCTAAGCATATCATAATAGATGACATTATCGCTTCTGTAAGCTACATTCTCAACCTGAGATTCGGCATCGGCAGCACAGATGACATAGACCATCTGGGCAACAGAAGACTGAGGACTGTAGGAGAGCTTCTCCAGAACCAGTTCAGAATCGGTCTTGCAAGAATGGAAAGAGTAGTCAAGGAAAGAATGACAACTCAGGATATAGAGGCAACAACTCCGCAGGCTCTTATGAATATAAGACCGGTAACTGCAGCGGTTAAAGAGTTCTTCGGAAGCTCCCAGCTTTCACAGTTCATGGACCAGACAAACCCTCTTGCAGAGCTGACTCACAAGAGAAGACTGTCAGCGCTGGGACCTGGCGGACTTTCAAGAGAGAGAGCGGGCTTCGACGTAAGAGATGTACACGACTCACATTACGGAAGAATGTGCCCTATAGAAACACCTGAAGGTCCTAACATCGGACTTATAGGTTCACTTGCAACCTACGGCATCATCAACAAATACGGATTTATCGAAACTCCGTACAGAATAGTTGACAAGGAGAAGGGTATCGTAACAGACGAAATCAGATACCTTACGGCAGATGAAGAAGAAACCCTCATCATTGCACAGGCCAACGAGCCTCTGGATTCAGAGGGGAGATTTGTAAACAGAAAAGTTGCTGGACGTGGTCTCGGCGGCGAAATCGACCTTTATGACAGAGACAAAGTTGACTATATGGACGTATCACCTAGACAGGTAGTATCAGTAGCGACAGCTATGATACCTTTCCTCGAAAACGATGACGCCAACCGTGCGCTGATGGGCTCAAACATGCAGAGACAGGCCGTGCCGCTGCTGGTGACAGAAGCACCTAGAGTAGGTACAGGTATGGAATACAGAGCAGCTAAGGACTCAGGCGTTGTTACCGTTGCAAAGCATTCAGGAACAGTAGAGTTCGTAGATGCGGACAGAATAGTAGTGCTCAGAGATGACGGAACAGGCAGCGACGAATACAAGCTGCTCAAGTTCAAGAGATCAAACCAGGGTACATGCGTCAACCAGAGAAGCATCGTGTTCCACGGAGAGCACGTTGAGGAGGGCGAAGTTCTTGCAGATGGACCTTCAACCGAAAACGGTGAGGTTGCACTGGGCAAGAACCTGCTCATAGGCTTCATGACATGGGAGGGCTACAACTACGAGGATGCTATCATCCTTAATGAGCGCCTCATAATGGAAGACGTACTGACTTCACTTCACATCGAAAAATACGAATCACAGGCAAGAGATACCAAGCTTGGACCTGAAGAAATCACAAGAGACATACCTAATGTCGGCGAGGATGCACTCAAAGACCTTGACGAAGACGGTATCATCAGAATCGGTGCTGAGGTTAAGGCAGGCGATATACTTGTAGGTAAGGTTACTCCTAAGGGAGAAACAGAGCTTTCGGCAGAAGAAAGACTTTTAAGAGCAATCTTCGGCGAAAAGGCAAGAGAAGTAAGAGATACTTCACTGAGAGTTCCTCACGGTGAAGCAGGTATAATTGTAGATGTTAAGATATTCTCAAGAGAAAACGGCGACGAGCTGCCTCCTGGCGTAAACAAACTGGTAAGATGCTATATCGCAACCAAGAGAAAAATCCAGGTCGGCGACAAGATGGCCGGAAGACACGGAAACAAGGGTGTTATCTCAAGAATACTTCCTGAAGAGGATATGCCATTCCTTGAGGACGGAACTCCGCTTCAGGTAATGCTTAACCCTCTGGGCGTACCGTCACGAATGAACGTAGGACAGGTGCTTGAAGTGCATCTGGGACTTGCGGCAAAGAGCAAAGACTGGTATATTTCAACACCGGTATTTGACGGTGCAACCGAAAAAGACATAATCGAGCTTCTGGACGAATGCGGCTACTCCAAGACAGGCAAGCTGCAGCTTCGTGACGGAAGATCGGGACTTCCGTTTGATAATCCTGTAACAGTAGGATACATGTACATGCTGAAGCTCCATCACCTTGTTGACGACAAAATTCACGCAAGAAGTACAGGTCCTTACTCACTTGTTACACAGCAGCCTCTGGGCGGTAAAGCCCAGTTCGGCGGACAGCGTTTCGGTGAGATGGAAGTATGGGCGCTTGAAGCTTACGGCGCTGCATATACACTTCAGGAAATACTGACAGTAAAATCCGACGATATCGTTGGTCGTGTCAAGACTTACGAAGCTATAGTCAAGGGTGAGAATATTCCTGAACCGGGTATTCCTGAATCCTTCAAGGTTCTTATTAAAGAAATGCAGAGCTTAGGTCTTGATGTCAAGGTTCTTTCAGAGAACAACGAGGAAGTTGAAATCAAAGATGCTTCGGAATATGACGGAACTGCGGACATTGACGGCGTAATCGACGTTGAAGCCGACAGAGCTGCAGAGGACGAACTCAAGGAGGGTTTCACAGAGGAAACACCTGATGAAGAGGACAACTTCGAAGACAACTTTGATTTTGAAGATGATTTTGATGAAAAGCTATAGGAAAGGGGAGGTACTTCAATGAGTGAAAATACAAACAACAGCTATGAGCTGAACAATTTTGAATCACTGCAGGTAGGTCTCGCATCTACAGAAAAGATTCTGAGCTGGTCACATGGTGAAGTAACCAAGCCTGAAACTATCAACTACAGAACTCTTAAGCCTGAAAAAGACGGTCTTTTCTGCGAGAAGATTTTCGGACCTATGAAGGACTGGGAATGTCATTGCGGTAAATACAAGAGAATAAGATACAAGGGAATTGTATGCGACCGCTGCGGCGTAGAGGTTACAAAGGCAAAGGTAAGAAGAGAAAGAATGGGACACATCGAGCTTGCGGCTCCCGTGTCACATATCTGGTACTTCAAGGGCATACCGTCAAGAATGGGACTTATTCTTGATATGTCACCGAGAAACCTTGAAAAAATCCTGTACTTTGCAGCATATATAGTAACTGATCCGGGAGATACAGGCCTTGGCTACAAGGAAATTCTTTCCGAGAACCAGTACAGAGAAGCAAGAGAAAAATACGCGGACGGCTTCAAAGCCGCTATGGGCGCAGAGGCAGTAAAGGAACTGCTCTGCCAGATAGACCTTGACGCGCTTTCAGAGGATTTAAGAGAGAAGCTTAAAGGAGCAACAGGTCAGAAAAAAATCAGAATCGTAAGAAGACTTGAGGTTGTTGAAGCATTAAGACTTTCAAACAACAAGCCTGAGTGGATGATAATGGACGTTATCCCTGTTATCCCTCCTGATTTAAGACCTATGGTACAGCTGGACGGAGGCAGATTTGCAACATCTGACCTTAACGACCTGTACAGAAGAGTTATAAACAGAAACAACAGATTAAAGAGACTGCTGGAGCTTGGAGCGCCTGATATTATCGTAAGAAACGAAAAAAGAATGCTCCAGGAATCAGTAGACGCCCTTATAGACAACGGCAGAAGAGGCAGACCTGTAACAGGTCCGGGATCAAGACCGCTCAAATCCCTTTCGGATATGCTCAAAGGTAAGCAGGGAAGATTCAGACAGAACCTGCTGGGCAAGCGTGTTGACTACTCAGGCCGTTCGGTAATCGTAGTAGGACCGGAACTGAGATTTTATCAGTGCGGACTTCCTAAAAAAATGGCTCTTGAACTGTTTAAGCCGTTCATTATGAAAAGACTCGTAGAGGACGGTCAGGCTCACAACATCAAGAGTGCCAAGAGAATGGTCGAAAAGGTAAGAACAGAAGTATGGGACGTACTTGAAGACGTTATCAAGGAACACCCTGTAATGCTCAATCGTGCGCCGACCCTGCACAGACTGGGTATACAGGCATTCGAGCCTGTACTTGTAGAGGGTAAGGCTATCAAGCTTCATCCGCTGGTTTGTACTGCATTCAATGCCGACTTTGACGGCGACCAGATGGCGGTACACGTACCTCTTTCAGTAGAGGCGCAGGCGGAAGCGAGATTTCTGATGCTGTCAGTAAACAACATACTGGCTCCAAAGGACGGTTCCCCTATAACAACTCCTACACAGGATATGATACTCGGTTCATACTATCTGACTCACCCCGGTGTTGAAGAAAGAAACACTGCGGCAGAGAAAGGCGACGGCAAGATATTTACGGATATGGACGAGATGCTCATGGCATATCAGACAGGTACCGTAGGTATCCACGCAAGAGTCAAAGTCAGAATGTACAAGGACGAAAACGATACAGAGGGCAGAATTATAGAGTCTACAGTAGGAAGATTTATATTCAACCAGGGAATTCCTCAGGATTTGGGCTTTGTAGACAGAACTACAGATCCGTACTCACTTGAGGTTGACTTCCTATGCGACAAGAAAAAGCTCGGAAAGATTATCGACAAGTGCTACAGAGCGCACGGAAATACAGGAACAGTCCTGATGCTTGACTACATCAAGGATACAGGTTTCCACTATTCAACCAAGGCAGCTATAACAATCAGTATTTCCGACATGGAAATACCTGAAGAAAAAGAATCAATCATTCAGGCTGCTGAGCATCAGGTTGAAAAATACGAAAACGCTTACAGAAAAGGTTTTGCATCAAGAGAAGAATGCGACGAAAAGATCATCAAGATATGGCATAAGACAACAGACGACGTTGCCGATGCTCTTATGGACTCGCTGGGAACATTAAACAACCTGTTCATAATGGCACACTCGGGAGCAAGAGGTAGTAAAAACCAGATCAGACAGATAGGCGGTATGAGAGGACTTATGGCCAAGGCCAACGGTGAAACCGTAAGAATTCCTATCAAGGCCAACTTCAGAGAGGGTCTGTCGGTACTGGATTACTTCATATCAACAAACGGCGCCAGAAAGGGTCTGGCCGATACAGCGCTTCGAACAGCCGACTCCGGTTATCTGACAAGAAGACTTGTAGACGTATCCCACAACATCATTATCAGAGAGCAGGACTGCGGCACCGATGAGGGTATCGAAGTAAGAGCTTTCAGAGATGACAAGGAAGAAATCGAAAGCCTCAAGCTGAGAATTATAGGCAGAACCGCTCTTACAGACGTATGCGATCCTAAGACCGGCGAGATCATAGTTGAGCAGAATGAAGAGATTACAGAAGAAAATGCTGAAAGAATAGAAGAAGCCGGCATAGAATCTGTAGCCATCAGATCAATTATGACATGCCACAGCAGAACAGGCCTTTGCGCTAAGTGCTACGGCAGAAACCTGGCAACAGGAGAAAGCGTAAACATCGGAGAGGCTGTAGGTATAACTGCGGCACAGTCCATCGGTGAACCGGGTACACAGCTTACAATGAGAACATTCCATACAGGCGGTGTAGCAGGAAGCGACATCACTCAGGGTCTTCCAAGAGTCGTAGAACTTTTCGAAGCAAGAAAGCCTAAGGGAATTGCGGAAATCTGCGAAGCTGACGGTACTGTTGTTTCAATCGAAAGAAAGGGCAGCAAGAGAGAGGTTATAATCAGAGGCGATGAGGAAAGAGCATACACAGTTCCTTACGGAGCTATCCTCAAAGTAAAAGAGGGCGACTATATCCTTGCAGGAAGCCCTATAACCAAGGGACCTCTTAATCCGCATGATATACTCAGATTAAACGGTGCAGAGGGCGTATACCAGTATCTGCTCAAGGAAGTGCAGAGAGTATACAAAAACCAGGGTGTAGATATCAACGACAAGCACGTTGAGGTAATCGTAAATCAGATGCTTTCAAAGTTCAAAATCGACGAATCAGGAGACACAGACCTGCTTCCGGGCGGACTTTACAGCAAATTTGAAATAGAAGAAGCTAATCAGAAAGCTATTGAAGAGGGTGGAGAGCCTGCAAAGGCTGACAGAGTGCTGCTGGGTATCACCAAGGCGTCACTTGCAACAAACTCCTTCCTGTCAGCGGCATCATTCCAGGAAACTACAAGAGTTCTGACAGATGCGGCTATCAAGGGCAAGAACGACAAGCTTCAGGGACTTAAAGAAAACGTTATAATCGGTAAGCTTATTCCTGCCGGTACAGGAATGAAGAGATACAGAAACATCGAGCTGGACTACGGTGTAAATCAGGAACTTATGGAAGCCTATGAGGCTGCACAGTATGCTGCGCAGTTTGAAGAAGAGGTCGAAGACGAGCAGCCTGAGGACATCATGGAGCCGGCAGAGGATATGTTTGAAGAAGTGGAAGACGAAAGCTTCTTCGAAATGCCTGATATCATTGAATTTGAAGACGAAGAAAACTAGAATTCAATTGACACAGACGGCACATATGTGATAAAATAATCGTTGGCTTTGGTTTTGTGCGCCTTAAATTAAGGACGGCCGGGGCCAGCGATAACTGTGTTTTTAAACCCTTGCGGTTTAAAATAGATAATTAATTGCAAACGATTTTCCCGATTAGAGAAATCGCCAGCAAGACGAGGAAAGGAGAAACAAATGCCTACTATTAATCAATTAGTACGTCAGGGTAGAACAAGCAGCGAGAAAAAGTCAACTGCACCGGCTCTTTTAAAGGGAATGAACTCAATCAAGAGAGTTGCTACTGACGGCAATTCACCTCAGAAAAGAGGAGTTTGCACATCAGTAAAGACAGTTACTCCTAAGAAGCCTAATTCAGCTCTTAGAAAAGTTGCTAGAGTTCGTCTTACTAACGGTATTGAAGTAACAGCATACATTCCTGGTATAGGTCACAACCTTCAGGAGCACAGTGTTGTACTTATCAGAGGCGGAAGAGTTAAAGACCTTCCAGGTGTAAGATACCACATCGTAAGAGGTACTCTTGATGCTGCAGGTGTTGCAGACAGAAAACAGGCTCGTTCAAAATACGGCGCTAAAAAACCTAAAAAGAAATAGGATTTAATCGGGAAATTATGCCAAGATATAATCTGACATTAACGGCCTGAAACCGCCATTCGCACGGGAGTAGAGGTCGAGTACCGAACCCAGTGCTTTCGGCAGTTCCAAAGACTGTCCGGGAGAGTAACTTCCGCTTAAATCTGCCTGAGAAGAATATCTTTGGAGTATTGGGCAGTTATAGCAGAATGCGAAGAATATGAGTTAGCCCGTTCAATACGGGCGGAAGGGAAGAAAAAATGCCAAGAAAAGGAAACGTTCCTAAAAGGGAAGTACTTCCAGATCCGGTATACGGCAGTGTTGTTGTAGCTAAGCTTATCAACAGCATTATGCTTGACGGTAAGAAAGGTGTTGCTCAGCAGATCGTTTACAGCGCGTTTGACAAAGTAAAAGAAACTACTGGCGAAGAACCACTGGAAGTTTTTGAAAAAGCAATGAACAACATTATGCCGGTTCTCGAAGTAAAAGCAAGAAGAGTCGGCGGTGCTAACTATCAGGTACCTATGGAAGTAAGACCTGAAAGAAGACAGACATTAGGATTAAGATGGCTTACTAAATACACAAGACTTAGAGGCGAAAAGACAATGTCTGACAGATTAGCTAAGGAAATTATGGATGCTGCTAACGAAACAGGCGCATCAGTAAAGAAAAAAGAAGACACACACAAGATGGCAGAAGCAAACAAGGCTTTCGCTCACTACAGATTTTAATGTTGATGTGTTCAGTAAATTTTTTGATTTTAGCGAAAGGAGGCTATACACATGGCTAGAAGTTTTCCACTGGAAAAAACTAGAAATATCGGTATAATGGCGCACATTGATGCCGGAAAAACCACCACAACTGAAAGAATACTTTTCTATACAGGCAGAACTCACAAGCTAGGTGAAACCCACGAGGGTGCTGCTACCATGGACTGGATGGAGCAGGAGCAGGAACGTGGTATTACGATAACCTCTGCAGCTACTACAGCACAATGGAAGGGCAATAGAATAAATATAATCGATACTCCGGGTCACGTTGACTTCACAGTTGAGGTTGAGAGATCACTCAGAGTATTAGATGGAGCCGTAACAGTGCTTTGCGCAAAGGGCGGGGTTGAGCCTCAGTCCGAAACTGTATGGCGTCAGGCCGAAAAGTATGGCGTACCAAGAATGATATTCGTAAACAAAATGGATATTATGGGCGCGGATTTCTACAGAGTTGTAGGTATGGTTAAGGACAGATTAAAAGCAAATGCTGTTCCTATCCAGCTTCCGATCGGTTCAGAAGAAACCTTCATAGGTATCATTGACCTGATTAATATGGAAGCCGAAATCTACAAAGATGACCTTGGAAAAGAATACGAAAAGGCAGAGATTCCTGAAGACCTAAAGAAAATTTCACAGGAATGGCGTGACAAGCTGCTGGAAGCTGTTGCAGAAGGCAGTGAAGAGCTTATGATGAAATACCTTGAGGGTGAAGAGTTTACAACTAAGGAAATCAAAGACACCATAAGAAAAATGACTATAGCAGGAGAAATGGTTCCTGTAACCTGCGGTTCCGCTTACAGAAACAAGGGAGTTCAGCTTATGCTGGACGCGGTTGTCGACTTTATGCCGTCACCGCTTGACATACCTCCTATCAAAGGTATTATCCCCGGCAGAGATGAAGAAGCGGAAAGACCTGCAGATGATAATGGTCCTTTTGCAGCACTTGCGTTTAAGATTATGGCTGATCCATTTGTCGGAAAGCTTGCTTTCTTCAGAGTTTATTCCGGAACTTTAAAATCAGGTTCCTATGTATATAACTCCACTAAGGGCAAAAAAGAAAGAATCGGAAGAATTCTTCAGATGCATGCCAATAAGAGAGAGGAAATCGACGAAGTATATTCAGGCGATATCGCTGCTGCAGTAGGTCTTAAAGACACTACTACAGGTGATACACTTTGCGATGAGAAGAAAGAAATAATTCTTGAATCTATGGAATTCCCTGATCCTGTAATAGAAATAGCTATCGAGCCGAAAACCAAGGCAGGACAGGAAAAGATGGGTATTGCGCTGGCTAAGCTGGCAGAAGAAGACCCTACATTCAAAACCTATACAAACGAAGACACAGGACAGACAATTATAGCAGGTATGGGAGAACTCCACCTTGAGATAATCGTTGACAGACTTCTTCGGGAGTTCAAGGTTGAGGCAAATGTAGGTAAGCCTCAGGTTTCTTACAAAGAAACAATTACAGGTACTGCAGATGTTGACCACAAGTATGCTAAGCAGAGCGGCGGTCATGGTCAGTACGGTCATGTCAAGATCAGAGTCAGCCCTACAGAGCCGGGTGAAGGATTTAAGTTCACCAACTCAATTGTCGGCGGAGCTATTCCTAAGGAATACATTCCTAAGATTGAAGACGGAATTAAAGAAGCTATGGAATCAGGTCCTATAGCAGGATATCAGGTTGTCGATGTGGCTGTTGAGCTGTATGATGGTTCATATCACGAAGTTGACTCATCAGAAATGGCATTCAAGATTGCTGCATCAATGGCGTTCAGAGAAGCTGCCAAAAAAGCAAATCCTGTACTGCTTGAGCCTGTATTCAAGGTAGAGGTTACAGTTCCTGAAGAATATATGGGAGATGTAATCGGTGATATCAGTTCAAGACGAGGCAGAATTGAGGGTTCTGACATGAATAACGGAGCAGTTGCTGTCAGAGGATTTGTACCTCTTTCAGAGATGTTCGGTTATGCAACAGACCTGCGTTCAAAGACTCAGGGTCGAGGCGTATATGTAATGCAGTTCGACCACTTTGAAAAACTGCCTGACAACCTTATAGAGAAAATTAACAAATAGATGTTAAGGTAACAAAAAGGAGAAATAAAATGGCAAAAGCTAAATTTGAAAGAACAAAACCGCATATTAATATCGGAACGAT
>ERZ857965.2149-NODE-2149-length-17423-cov-11.578247_pt1 | contig 17423 bp, 13 predicted proteins | sample MGYA00519758_ERZ857965 | MGnify/ENA primary metagenome ERZ857965 (study PRJEB31778, sample SAMEA3449381) | human gut metagenome | biome: human gut; feature: human-associated habitat; material: faeces | place: United Kingdom | collected 2010/2012 ... | reverse complement strand
CCTCCTTAGTATTATTTATATATTAATTTTATAATAAAAAAGCGACTTTTTCAAGCAGCAATATTTTACTTATACTATAATGATTTTTTATATTGGATCTTCTATTTTTGATACTTTGTCTATTTCTTTTACTGCACTTACGTATAAAATTATTATAAATCCTAGGAATATTATTAGGTACCAAAAGGCTTCTAACATTAGGAAGAAATTATATATTGTGTGTAATAATGTTGGTATTAATAGACTTAGTATCATGTATAATCTATATTTTGTTTTATCTTTGTGTTGATATATTTTTGCTAGTCCTAGATAATAACCCATAAATACTCCGAATGCTACATGTCCTGGTACTGAGAATAATGCTCTATAAATGCCTAGAGTTATTCCGCCTTGTAATACATAAAAGATATTTTCTATGGCTGCGAATCCTAGGGCTACGAAGGCTGAGTATACTATTATGTCATATAATTGGTCAAAGTCTTTATGGGGGTACCCTATGGTTCTAATCATTATCCATTTACAGAATTCTTCGACTAGTGCTACTTCTAGAAATATTAGTAGAAATAGTTTAAAAAATCCAAATTTTGAGTAATTTTCTGAAAGATATAGGTCTGGAAATAGTAATGCAATTATTATGTTTATTATTATGACTAAAAATGATGCTAGGAGCCCGGATGAGAATAGTATTAGTAAAAGCGACTTTGGTTCTTTTACACTATCTTTATTATATATATATAATCCTAGTAATATTATGGGTATCATTGATATTATTATTAATAGTAGTTTCATTTTTATCACCAATTTTATTCTATCATAATATTCGGTTTAAAAAAAGATTAACTTTTTTGTTAACCTTTTATTAGATATGTTGTTTTTCTTTTAAAGTAACGTTTTTGGCTTGGTAGCCTTTGCTGGTTTCAACAAGTTCGAACTCTACTAATTGATCTTGTGAAAGTGTTTTGTAACCTTCTCTATTTATTGCAGAATAATGGACAAATATATCTTCCATATCTCCATTATCTAGGAACCCATAACCTTTGGCATCATTAAACCACTTTACTTTCTTAATCATTTTTAATTTTACCTCACTTTCTTTTTTTATACTGCAAGATAAATATAGCACAAAAATATGGTATTTTTTGTCAAATTATGCTTAAAACTACAATATTTAAGGTTTTACGCTAATGTTCCTTTATTCTGACAATATTTTATTTGCTTTTTACTTGATGTTTTTTATTGTTTATATTTAATTTAATAATAACTTAAATTTCTTTGTTAATAAGGTCTTGTTTTTAAAGGTAATTAATATGTTTATGACTTAAGATGGTGTGTTTGTATGTGTTTTTTTTAATATTTAGACATAAAAAAACCCTTGATATAGGGTTATATTCTCTTCCTGGTGGCTCCAGTTGGAATCGAACCAACGACACCAGGATTTTCAGTCCTGTGCTCTACCGACTGAGCTATGAAGCCACAAAATAATTGGCGGTTCCGACGGGACTTGAACCCGCGATCTCCTGCGTGACAGGCAGGCGTGATAACCACTACACCACGGAACCATGGTTGCGGAGGAAGGATTTGAACCTACGACCTTCGGGTTATGAGCCCGACGAGCTGACCAGACTGCTCCACTCCGCGATAAAATTTTTTCTTTGGCGGAGGAAAAGGGATTCGAACCCCTGCGCCGCTCGCACGACCTCCCGGTTTTCAAGACCGGTCCCTTCAACCAGACTTGGGTATTCCTCCGTATATAATATAAATAATAAATGGTGCCTAAGGCCGGACTTGAACCGGCACGAGGTTTGATCCTCGCAGGATTTTAAGTCCTGTGCGTCTACCAATTTCGCCACTCAGGCAATAATAAATGGTGTCCCGCAGGCGACTCGAACGCCTGACCCTTTGATTAAAAGTCAAATGCTCTACCTACTGAGCTAGCGGGACATATTAGTGGCTGCCTCGGCTAGATTCGAACTAGCGCATGTCAGAGTCAAAGTCTGATGCCTTACCACTTGGCTACGAGGCAATTCTGTGGTGGAGCGAGATGGATTTGAACCATCGAACCCGAAGGAACAGATTTACAGTCTGCCGCGTTTGACCACTTCGCTACCGCTCCATATGGTGCCGAAAATAGGACTTGAACCCACAACCTACTGATTACAAGTCAGTTGCTCTACCAATTGAGCTATTTCGGCATAAAAAATGGTGGGCGATGAGAGACTCGAACTCCCGACCCCTTGCTTGTAAGGCAAGTGCTCTAACCAACTGAGCTAATCGCCCGTCAAAACATTTTAACTGCTGACGCTTATAAATATAATATATTATAAGAATTTTGTCAATACGATTTCTGTTTTTTTTTAGTTTTTTTTGTTATTATTGTCATTTATTTCCGTTATTTTAGTGTTAATCCATTTATTTAAATTATCTTTTAATATTCCAAAACCGCTTCCTACTTCTTCTATTCTCATTCTTTGGGGAGTAGTCATTCTGTAATCTATATCTTTTATACTTAGTTTTACATGACATGAATCGTCGTCTACTTCGACTACTTTTACTTTTATTGTATCTCCTAAACTAACGTAATTTTTAACGTCTTTTACAAAACCATGTGATATTTCTGATATATGAATTAGTCCACTATAGTAATCATCTAATCCTACGAAAACTCCATAATTTTCTATTCCTGTTACATTTCCTTCGACTATGCTTCCTTTTTTATATTTTGTCATGGGCATCACTTCCTTTTTCATTATAACCTATTTTTTGAGTTTTTTAAAGTTTTTTTCACTCTTTACAAATTATATATTGTATTTTATAATTGTATTGGTGATGAAAATGAAAGAGAAAGTAATAGAAGTTATTAATGATTTAAGACCTTTTTTAATGAATGATGGTGGTAATATTGAGTTTGTTAAAATTGAAGATAATATCGTTTATGTTAGATTACAAGGAGCTTGTATGGGATGTCCTATGAGAGAGGTTACTCTTAAGGATGGAATTGAGAAGACTATTCTTGAAAAGGTTCCAGAAATTAAAGAAGTTAGACTAGTTAATGAAGACTAGTCTATTTTTTTATCCATTCTATGTATGGTATGTTGTAGTTTGAGTATTTGTCAAAGATGTAGTTTAAGAGTTTTGTTATGTTATTTCTTTTATTTATTATATCTTTTAGTTCTTCTTCTTTTTTATTTTTTAGTATTATATCTTCGTATATATCGAAATAATATGAGGGAAATAGTATTCTTGTTATTATAAGAATTATGCTGTTTTTTGGGAGGTTTTTTATTTTTTGATAGATTATGTCGTTGGAGTAGTTTTTAGTCATTATATAGGATTTTATGTATTCTCCAACATCTCTTTCTTGATAATCTATTATGAAGTTTAAGGGATTTAGAAATTCTAATAGATCTGTTTTAGTTGTTATTCTTTTGTGTGCTAGGGTTTTTTCTTTTATTATGGGGTTATTGTTTGCATAACTTATGGCGTTTTCCCAGATTCCTATGAAGTAATCTATTGAATTTTCTATTACCGGGTATTTGTTTTGTACTTGTGAGAATTGATAATTTATGAAATCTATTTTATTTGACCAGTTGGTACTCCAATTTGATTTGTCTATTATTTTATATTTTTTGGTGTCTATGCTTAATTTAAAGTTTATTATGTCTTCGTAGGTTATTATTTTATTTTTTATGTTTGGTAGTTTCATTAGGATATAAGGTTTGTTTTCATGTATGAAGATTATTTGTTTATCTTTTGTAGGAATTATTTCGTATCCTACTAGTCCTTGCATTAGTAGTTCGCTATTTAGGTTAAATAGTTCTTCTTGTTCTTTGGGATCACGATTATAAAGATAAATACCATAATTGTTATTTAGATATGTGAAATAGTAGTTATTTGTTATTTTTTTTATTTCTTGAATATTTATGTTATAAAAAAATAAAATAGCATTATTCATAATATTACCTCAATAAATAATATGAATTTTGCTATCTTTTTATTATTAAATTTTGTAGTCATCTTCTAGGGAAAATTCTACGTTTTCTTCAATCCATTCTTTTCTTGGTTCTACTTTATCTCCCATTAGAACGCTTACTCTTTTTTCTGCTAGAGAGGCATCGTCGATGTTTACTTTTATAAGCGATCTGGTAAGGGGATTCATGGTTGTTTCCCATAATTGATCGTAATTCATTTCCCCTAGCCCTTTGTAACGTTGTATTTCGCATTTTTTTCCTTCGGTGAGTTCTTTTAGTTCGTCGTTGTCATAGGCATATGATGTGCTTTTTCCTGATGTTACTTTGTATAATGGAGGCATAGCAATATATAGTTTTCCTAATTCGATAAGTGGTCTCATGAATCTGTAGAAAAATGTTAATAGGAGAACTTGGATATGAGCACCATCGTCATCAGCATCGGTCATAATTATTACTTTGTCGTACTGAATATCACTTGGTACAAAGTCTGAGCCTGAACCTGCTCCGATGGTGTGAATCATGGTATTTATTTCTTCGTTTTTTAATATATCTTCCATTTTTGCTTTTTCGGTATTTAGAACTTTTCCTCTTAGAGGCAGGATTGCTTGGAATTTTCTATCTCTTCCTTGTTTTGCTGAACCTCCGGCTGAATCTCCTTCGACTAGAAATAGTTCGTTTTTTGTTTTATCTTTTCCACCAGCTGGGACAAATTTCCCTGATAGATTTTTTTCTTTTGAATTTTTACTTTTACCTTTTCTTATTTCTTCTCTTGCTTTTCTGGCGGCTTCTCTTGCTTGTTTGCTTTTTAATGATTTTTCAATTATTTCGGTAGCAATTTTTTTGTTTTCTTCGAGGAAGAATAGTAATTTTTCTGTTGTTACGGATTCTACTGCTGTTCTTGCTGTTGGTGATCCTAGTTTTGATTTTGTTTGACCTTCGAATTGCAGTTTATCTTCTGGTATTTTTAGTGATATAACTGCAGTTAAGCCTTCTCTTACGTCGCTTCCGTCGAATCCTTTTTCTTTATTTTTGAAGTAGTTATTTCCTTTTGCGTAGTCATTGAATACTTTTGTTAGGGCTGTTTTAAAACCTACTTCATGAGTTCCACCATCTGTTGTTTTTACGTTGTTTACAAATGATACTATATTTTCGTTGTAGGAATCTGTGTATTGAAAGGCTATGTCTACTTCTATACCATTTTTTGTTCCTTCGAAGGTGTATACGTTATGTAAGGTTTTTTTGTTTTCGTTTATCATTTCTACAAATGATGATAATCCATCTTCGTAACAGAATTTTTCGTCTTTTTTATCTTCAATATCTTGGAGTTCTACGGTTAATCCTTTTAGAAGAAAGGCACTTTCTTGCATTCTTTCTCTTATTGTGGTATATGAGAAGCTTGCTCCTTTAAAGATATCATAGTCTGGCATGAATCTTACTGTTGTTCCGTGTTTGTTGGTTGTTCCTATTTTTTTTAGGGGTACTGCTACTCTTCCACCGTTTTCAAATTTTATGTAGTATTCGTATCCGTCTCTTTTTATGGTTACTTCGCACCATTTTGAAAGGGCGTTTACTACTGATGCTCCTACTCCGTGTAATCCTCCGGATACTTTATAGCCACTGGTTTCGAATTTTCCTCCGGCATGAAGCACTGTAAAGATTACTTCTGGGGTGCTTTTACCACTTGAATGCATACCTACAGGAAGTCCACGACCTCGGTCTTCTACACTTACACTTCCATCTTCGTGTAATATTATTTTTATATAATCTCCGAAGCCATTTATTACTTCGTCAATTGAGTTATCTACTATTTCCCAAACTAGGTGATGTAATCCTCTTTTGTCTGTTGAACCTATATACATACCTGGTCTTTTTCTTACTGCATCTAGTCCTTCTAGTATTTTTATGCTGCTTTCATCATATTTTAATGCCATTACTATCATCTCCATTAACATTATAACAGATATTTTGTGAAAATAAAAAAAGAATGTAAAAGTTTACACTCTTTTTTTGATATTTATCTTGTTTTTCTTATGTTTTCTACTACTTTGTCAAGCTCCATACCTCTGGATGCTTTTACTAAGATTGTATCATTTTTCTTTAGAATTGTGCTAATTTTTTTATAAAACTCTTCTTTTGTCAAGAAATAATATGATTCTATATTTTTGTTTGCTTCTTCATATATCCATTTTGCTTCGTTTCCTATTGCTATTAGTACATCACAATTTATGTTTTTTCCTATTTTTTTGTGTATTTGCTCACTGTATTTTCCTAATTCTAAGATATCTCCTAGAATTGCTACTTTTCTTGTTTTGAAATTGTTTAGGACTTCTAGAGCACTCATTACTGAGTCATAACTTGAATTATATGTATCGTTTATTATGGTGTATTTGTCTGTTTTTATGATATCTAGTCTGTTTTGTGATAATTCTATTTCTAATAAGCCTTTTTGGATTTGTTCTGGTGTTAATTTGTATTTTAATCCTAGAATTATTGCTATTAAGGCGTTTCCTATGTTATGTTTTGCTATGCTTGATATTGTAAAGTTATATTCTTTTTCTTGATATATGCAGGTAAAGTTACTGGTGTTTTCGTTAATTGTGTATTTTTTACAATAGATATCATTTTCTTTATTGAAACCATATGTTAGTAATTCGTAATTGTGTTTTTGTTTTTTTAGTGTTTTTAGATATTTATCATCGCCATTTACTATTAATAGGCCATTATTTTTAAAACCATTTATTATTTCCATTTTGGCGTTAAAGATTCCTTCTTGGTTTTCAAAGTTCATGATATGACTCATTCCTATGTTTGTTATTATTCCTATGTTTGGATTTACTAGGTTTGTTAGGTAATCTATTTCACCTTTTTTGTCCATGCCCATTTCTATTACTGCTAGTTCTGTTTTTTTTGTGATTGTTAGTAGTGTTTTTGGAAGTCCTATTTCGTTGTTGTGATTTCCTTGAGTTTTTGTAACATTGTATTTTGTTTTTAGGACAGAAGTTATTATGTCTTTGGTTGAGGTTTTTCCTACTGATCCTGTTACGGCGATTATTGGAATATTAAATTTTTCTTTGTATCCTTTTGCTATTTGCCCAAAGGCTTTTGTTGTATCATCTACTTTTACTATATTAATATCTTCTTTTTGAAAGTCATGGTTTTTATCTTCTAGAAAGTTTCTACAGCCTTTTTCGTATGCTGATTCCATGAAGGTATGACCATCGAATTTTGCTCCGATTATGGGTACAAATAGTGTTTCTTCGTTTATGTCTCTACTGTCTATTGAAACTTTTGTTATGGGGTTTTGATTATTATTTTTTATTATGTTTCCTTTGGTATAAGTTTTTATGTCATTAATATTTATTTTTTCCATAAGTTATATTTACTCCTTTATTTTTAACATTTCATCTTTTACTACTTCTATATCTGTTTTGTAAGGAATCCATTTTCCATCGATTATTTGATAGCTTTCATCGCCTTTTCCTAGTATTGCTATAACATCGTCTTTTGTTGATTCTTTTAAGGCTTTTTTTATGGCTGTTTCTCTATCTGTTATTATTTTGTAGTTTTTGTGATATGGTTTTATGTAATTTGCTATATCTTCACATATTTCTTTAGCACTTGTATGTCCTGGATCTTCGGATGTTAGGTAAATATAGTCTGCATATTCTCCTGCTAGGGTTCCCATGTCTTTTCTTCTGTTTACTCCTTTGTCTCCTGGACAACCAAATACTACTTTTATATTTTTATTTTTGTAGTCTAGTTTTAATGTTTGGTATAGTGCTTTGGCACTTAGTTCGTTGTGAGCGTAGTCTATTATTACTGGGCATATTCCTGTGTTTATTATGTTCATTCTTCCTGGGATGAATGTTTCTTGTAAACCTTTTTGGATGCTTGAGTAGTTTATATTTAGTTGTTTTGCTATTACTATGGCACAGCAAGCATTTGTTATGTTAAATCTTCCAGGAATGGTTATTTCATATGTTTCTGTTTGTTTGTTATGTTCTATTTCGAATGATAAATTTTTATTGTTTTGAATATTTTTTATGATGTAATCACAATCTTTGGTGTATCCAAAGGTAATTATTTTTTTGTCTTTTATGGAATTTAATACTTTACCATAATGATCTGTTTGTTTGTATAGTACTACTTCATCACATTTTTTTAGAAATGCTAGTTTGCAGTTTAGATATTCTTCGAAATTTTTATGTTCTAGTGGTGAGATATGGTCTTCGCTTATATTTAAAAATGCTCCGATGTTAAAGTGCATACCATATACTCTCTGATGATATTCTGCTTGGGAAGATACTTCCATACTCATATATTTTAGATTTTGTTTTGTCATTTCGTTTAGATATTTGTGTAGTTCTAGACTTTCTGGGGTTGTTAGATGGGTTTTTCCTTCGCTTAATCCTGTATAAAAATAATGGGTTGCAAAGAAACCTGGTTTGTATCCTAGATGTTCTTTTAGAATGTTATGTAAAAAATAGTTGGTTGTGGTTTTTCCTTTTGTTCCTGTTATTCCTATTTTAAAGAGATTATCTGGGTAAAATAGTTGTGATGTTATTGCTAGGGCTTTTCTTATGTCGTTTACTATTATTTTTGGAATGTTTACTTGATAATCTTTTTCTGTGATATAGGCTGTTGCTCCTTTTGTTATTGCTTCGTCTAGGTATTCTTTTTTGAATTCTAATCCTTTGCAGATAAATAGTGTGTTATTTTTTATATCTTGTGAGTTATACGATATGTATGAGAATTCTAGGCTTTGTTCATTGCTTTCTACTAGAAGATTATGTTCTTTAAGTGTTTTTATTACTTGTTTATAGTTCATTTTCATCAATCCTTTTTTTGTTTCTTGGATGGGATTTTAGATATATATCTTTTATCCTATCGTTTGTTACATGAGTATATACTTGGGTTGCTCTTAGTGATTCGTGTCCTAGTAGTTCTTGGACTGTTAGAAGATCACATCCTTCATTTAGTAAATGTGTTGCAAAGGTGTGTCTTAACATATGAGGAGATATTTTTGTGTTTAAACTTGTTTGTTTTATTATTTTGTTTAGTATGTATCTTATTCCTCTGGATGTTAATCTTTCTTTTCTATTGTTTATTAATAAATACTGGCATTTATCTTTTCTTTGTTTTAGGTATTTATCAAGTATTTCTTTGGTATATTCTCCATAGTATACTATTCTTTCTTTGTTTCCTTTCCCTAATACTTTTATTGTGTTTTGATATGTATCTATATCGTTTATTTTTACATATTCTAGTTCTCCGACTCTTAGTCCTGTTGCATATAATATTTCTAAGATTAATCTATCTCTTAGACCATATAATGTAGTGGTATTACAGGCATTAAAGAGTTCTTCTAGTTCGTTATAGTATAAAAATTTTGGTAGTAATTTATCTTTTTTTGGTCCTTTTGTTAAGGAAAAGGGATTATATGCTATGTAACTGTTTCTAGCTAGATATTTGTAGAGGTTTCTTATGGAACTTATTTTTCTTGATATGGTGTTTTTTGATAGTTTTTGTTGGTCCATGTAGTTATAAAATTCTCTTATTAATTGGTAGTCTACCTCTAGTATTTGATAGTTTTTTTTGGTTAGATATTGTTTAAAAAAGATAATATCTTCTTCATAACCTTTTATTGTGTTCTTTGAATAATTTTTTTGATAGTTTAGATAGTCTAGATATTTTTTGATATATTCATCCATTGGTATCACCAGTAATAGTTTATCACAAATTGGGTTCTATATCAAAAAAGTATAATAAAATAGACACATTTTTACAGTGTCTATTCATCTTTATATAAACTTAACATTTTTTTATGAATGTCTGGTTCGATAATATTTATAGCTGCTATGGCAGTTTCTAATGATTTTTTGTAATTTCCTTTGAAGAATAGTTGTCCTGCTATATCAAGCCCTTGTTCTATATCTTTATCTACTGGTTTATATCTATTTCCATAGATAATTGTCATTTCACTTAGTTTGGCTGTTTTTATCATTTCGTTGGTAGTGCTATATAGTTTTAACGAAAGGTCTCTTGCTGTGTCTACTCTTATGTTTAGTGTTTTTATAGTTATTGGAGTTTTTTCTAGTTCTTTTATTATTTCATATATAGCATCGTTTGCTTCACTTAGTTCAACGAAGTAATTGTTTGATACTATAGGAAGTGGATTTTTTCTTATTTTTAAACGACATTTTTTTAGAAGTTCTGTTATTTCTTCTAGTTGTTCTCTTGCTCTCATTTCATCATCGTGCATACTTCCTAGTGATTTTAAGCATATATTAAGGTTTTCTTCGATTGTTCCAAAGTTACTTGATAGTTTTGATATTCTATCTTTTAGTTTTGAATATGGTGATTTTTTGTTTTTTAGGTCTCCGATTATGTTGTTAAATTCACTGTTGGCGTTATATAAATCTTTATTTACTGCTTCTAAATCGTTTAAATCTTCACTATTTAGATTATACATATTTTTTATATCATCTAATTGATTATAAATATCTGTTACTATTTTGTTTACTTTTTCTAGTTTTATTTTGAATGATCTTGCAGTTTCGTCAAAGACTTTTTTTGCTCTTTTTTCTATTTCAAAGTCGTTTAATAGTCCGTCTAGATAATCTAGGAATGTTTTTAATTCGAACATACTGTCTTCTAGATTTAATATTTTTATTCTTGTTTTAATATTATTTAATTTTTTTTCTATTTGTAAGATATTATATGGTACTTTCATGTAATCTAATGGATAGTCTTTGGCATTTAGTTTATCATATGTATCGTTTACTTCTTTTATTCTAGCTGGCAGGATTTTATCTGTTAATAGGATAAGATCTGGTAATTCTTCGATTACTACACCCATATGTGCTATCATTTCATCTAATACTTTTACTAGTCCTACTACTTCTTCGTATTCGTTTTGTTCCATGACTTCTTCAAAGTCAGTGAAGTTTTTTTCGATGTTTTCGAATTGTAGTTCTATGTTGGTTACAACGTCTCCATATGCTGCTTTGTTATTGTTTAAGGTTCTTTCTAGTTCTCTAAATCTTGATTTTAGTTTTGTTACTATGGCACGATTTCTTTCTTCACTCATTGTAACTTCTCTTATTTCGTCTAGTAAATTATCTGTACTTACTCTTAGTTTGTATATTTCCATTTCAAGGTCTACTACTTTATCTCGGGCTTCTTTGTAATTTCTACTTTCTATTAGGTTATCAACATCTAATAATTTATCAGTTATTTCACTATATCTTTCGTTTTTGATAATATCATATCTTTTTGTCCATTCGTTATATTTGTCTTCTAGTTGATCATTTTTGACTATTACTTTTATTTTATCTAATTCGGTCATTATAGGAGTTGCAACAATTAGGTTTCTTTGTCTTTCTAATTCATCTAGTTTTTCTCTTAGGTCTTTGTATTTTTTTCTTTTGTGCATTATGAAAAATACTGCGATGAGTATTAGTACTACTATAATAATTGATGATAAATATAATGTTTTTATATCCATATGATCACCTACTATAGTTAGTTTAACATAATTTTTTTTTTTTATAAATAGAAATAGTAAAAATTGTTTATTTTTGTGAAAATAATTTACGTTTTTTGATTGTAAATGTTTGACATTTTTTTTGATTTGGTTTTTGGCATACAATTAATGTTTTTCTTATCATAGTTTATATTAGGAGGGATTATGAGAAAATATAAAGTTGTAGTTTATGCTATATGTAAGAATGAGGAGAAATTTATAAAGAGATGGGTAGATTCAATGAGTGAGGCTGATGAGATTTATGTTCTTGATACTGGCTCTAGTGATGATTCTGTTAAGGTTTTAAAGGAATGTGGTGTTCATGTTAGTGAAGAGGTTATTGTTCCATGGAGATTTGATGTTGCTAGAAATAAGTCTTTAGATTTAGTTCCTTTGGATGCTGATATATGTGTTTGCACTGATATTGATGAGGTGTTTAATACTGGCTGGAGAGATAAACTTGAGGAGATTTGGAATGGTTCTAGGGTTAGTTATAATTATAACTGGGTTATTAATGATGATGAAGAGGTTTTGGTAAGTTATTATTTGAATAAGATTCATAAGAGAGAGGGTTATGTGTGGAGGTATCCTGTTCATGAGGTTTTAGAGTGTTTAAGCGATGAAAGTGTCATTACTACGGATGAAATTGTTCTTAATCATTTCCCTGATAAGAATAAGTCTAGAAGCAGTTATCTTTCTTTGCTTGAGCTTGCTTATTTAGAGGAACCTGATAATCCTAGGATTTTACATTATCTTGGTAGAGAGTATATGTATTATGATGAGAATGATAAGGCAATAGAATTTTTTGAAAAGCATTTGAATTCTAATTCTTCTTGGCATGAGGAACGTTGTGCTTCAATGAGGTTTATGGCTAGGTGTTATTATCGTAAGGGTGATATCGATTCGTGTCTCAAGTGGTATGATGCTGCTATAAAGGAGGCTTCGTGGTTAAGGGATCCTTTAGTTGAGAAGGCTTTTGTTTTATTTGATAAGAAAAAGTATAATGAAGTTATTTATCTTTGTAATGTTGCTCTTGATATAAAATATAATAAGAAGGAATATATTAATGAGGTATTTAGTTATGATGGCTCTATAGAAGATTTGCTTTCGCTTTGTTACTATTATAAAGGTGATAAAAGGCTTGCTCTTTATTATGTTAGAGCAGCTATTAAGTTAAGACCTAATGATAAGAGGCTTGCTGATAATGAGAGGTTTTTTAAGTAGTTTTGTTATTTGTTAATAAAAGTTTATTTGTGATTCATATAATTTATTGGTGATTTTATGAATACTTATATTGCTTTTATTTTTTCTTCTTTAGCGGGTCTTTCTACGATGATTGGTAGTTTTGTGGTGTTTTGTTCTAAGAAAAAGACTCTTAATTTTTTAATTGGGGGCATTTCTTTTGCTGCAGGAGTTATGTTTTTTTTATCTATATTTGATTTAGTTCCAGAGAGTTTGAGGTTTTTTTCTGATTCATTTAAGATCGCTTTTAGTATTATTATTTGTTTGATATTTTTGTGTTTGGGTGTTTGTATTTCAATAATTGTTGATAAGTTTTTCCCTAGTACTTTTGATAATGATAATCTTTATAAGATTGGTTTAATAACAATGATAGGGTTAATGATTCATAATATTCCTGAGGGTATTGCTACTTTTATGACTACTAATGAGGATGTTAGACTTGGTCTTTCTACTTCTATTTCTATTACTATGCATAATATTCCTGAGGGCATTAGTATTGCTCTTCCTATTTATTATTGTACTAAGAGTAAGGGAAAGGCTTTTTTGTATACTTTTATTTGTGCTGCTAGTGAACCTTTTGGAGCTTTGATGGCATATCTTTTTTTAAATCCAACTTATTTTACTTTAGGAATTATTTATTCTATTACCTCCGGTATTATGATTTATATTTCTATGTATGAATTATTTTCAAGTGTTATTAAATATAAAAGATATAGAATAGTATACACTTTCTATATCTTAGGGTTTATTTTAGTTTTGATTAATCATTTTTTAGTCTAATAATTATTTTAGATTTTCGTTATAGGTTTTTGTTATTGGTAAATAGTCATATCCGTTTATTTTGTATTCTTTTGATTTGCTGTTAGAGTAGCCTAGTGTTATTATTTTATTATCTTTTATGTAGATATTGTTATAGTATTCGTTGTTATCACCTTTTAGAGTATTTGTTTCTTCTTCGTATAAATCTTTATCATATTTTACTATTATGGCATCTGTTTTTATTTTGGTTGTTCCTTTTCCAGTGTAACCTACTGCGATGATTGAATCGTTTAAGGTTTCGACGTCTCCAAAGTAATTTATTGATTGAGAGTTATATTTTACATCATCTACTTTTTTACCATTTTTGTTAAATACTACTAGTGCTGCACTCATGTTTGGTTCTTTTGGATTTACTAATTTTGTGGTTGCAGTTATATATTTGTTTCCTAGTTTGGTTATGCTGTTAATTCCGTTTTTATCGGTATAACCGTAGGAACCTGTCCATACTTTTTCTCCGTCTTTTGTATATTTTATAATAATTCCAGAATTTGCTTTACCTAGTCCTACTACTACGTAACTATTGTTTTCTATTAATACGTCATTAAATCTTCCATAGAATGGTCCACCATTATTTACTCGCATTATTTCTTCGCCGTTTTCATTTATTTTTATAAGAATTCCTCCACCAGTTGTGTGGTTCCCCATATATCCTTCTCCATATACTGAAGTTCCTACTATTACGAAATCATCTCCGTCTTGTTTTATTTTTAGTAGTTCTGTTTTTCCTATTCCGCGAATGTTTTTACGCCATTTAAAGTTAAAGTTTTTATCATATTTTATTAATAATCCTTCAGATAGGCCATCTTCTTTTTGTTTTTTTGTCATTTCTATGGAACCTACTGCTAAGTAACCATCTTTTACTTTTATTATGTCATTAAAGTAACTGTTATATCCTTTTTTGAATCCTACTTCTTTGGTTATTTTTCCGTCTTTGTAGTTAAAGATTGTAGCTTTATTTAGTCCATCTTCATAGTCATTATATTTGCTTTGTTTGTAATCGCTGAAGCCTGCTCCTACGTAATTTTTTTCGTTTTCTACTATGGCATTATTAATTACTGAATAGTAAGTTGAATTTTTACGCCCATTATAATATCTTATTCCAAAATAAATTATTTCTCCGATTAGGATTATTGCTAGTGCTATAATGATTGTTTTAAAGATTTTTTTTTGTTTGTTACTCATTTATATCTCTCCTTTATGATGAGTTATTTTTGTTATTTGCTATTTTTGTCATTAAAAAATAGTCTGTTAACTATAGTTAATTTTAACACACTATTTTTTTTATTTCAATTATTTTATTCCATATTGTTGAGCATCATATAAGTAATTGTGTTTTACTTCTTCTGGTGTTAAGGCTTTGGTATAAACTTTGGCATTGTATATTCCTATATTAAGAGAGCTAGCTGGAGAACTACTACTATATATTTGAGCTTTATTTAAGCCAAAGTTACCCATTTCAGAAGTGTATTGATACGATCCTGTTACTGATTTCGTTTCGTTTACCTTAACCCCATCTATATAATTTATAACCTTACCATTAGTAGAATCATTAACATATGTTAAATTAATTCTTTTTGCAATACTATTATAAGTGTCAAATTTATTATCATCTTCAATCAATTCAGATGCAGTTCTGGTACCTCCGACAATATAATAACTTTTTGCACTGGTACTTCTCCAATAAATAGCCATTCCACTGTAACGCGCTGCTCCTATTAACACACCTGTATTCCCATAAGTAGTATTTGTATATGGAGGATACTTTGTAAGAAAGAATGTTATTGAAAGAGTTCTGTCTGAAGTCGGTGGTAGTAGTGTTGCTGCTGAAATAGTTGATACAACTGAATCAGTAGTTTGTAAATTGGTATCTGCCCAGACTGCTTTTGAGCTATAATTTGTTATTGTTCCATCATAACCTGAACCACTTAAATCTTTCCATGTTGATGTTGTATATGATTTAGCTGTTCCAGTATTATTATAACCGTCATACCATAATTTTAAATTATCTTGTATATAACCATTATAGTAATCTGTGTAAGCATTTACCCTTTTTCCTGTTGATGTTTGATAATTTATATCATTTATAAGAGTTGTAAAATTAGTATTATCACTCGATACATAAGTCTTATTGTCATAAAAAACCCAGCTATTACTATGAGGATTATCATCATGCATTATCATTATTTCATCTAAGTCATATGTCTTACCTAAATCTACTGTTACACAAGTATTACCTGGATTTTGAGTACCAGTTGCTGCATATGTATCTATTTTCCCATCCAATACATTTGAATACTCATACCCAGTGGCTGCACTTACACTACCAGTAATTGTTTTTCCTTTAGCTATATTTACTCCATCTTTTATGGCCTGTATTTCTGCCCAATAGTTTCTATTCATAGAGCTTGAATTTATATTATGACAATCTTTTATATAACGAACATTATTAAGCTTAATGTTTTTCCTTTTAGGCTTAGTATCAACATATGATATTTTAGCATATCCATTATTTTCATTTGTACCACTAAGCATCTTTCCACCAACAAAGTATTTACCACTATAATGAATTGTTTGATTATTGTGAGTGATTGTGGTACTTTCTTTCACTGAATTTACTCCGGCATAACCACTTATATATGAGGAACCTCCGCCTGCTGAGGTATGTTGTCCAGAGCCACCACCATAGTAGCCTCCACCTCCTCCAGAGTGATTATTAGTTCCTCCTCTTCCAAAGTAACCAGAGTGTATTGTTGCATAACTGGAACTGCATTTTATTGAATAACCTCCATATGTTTGAGTTCCAGATTCACCATATTTGTAACATGCATTGGTCATTTTTTGTGCCATTTCTCCATAAAGGGTTCCACCATTTCCTCCATCTCCAGAATAATCAGGATATGAAGTGTGGGAATCTGCTCCGCCACCTCCGCCGGCTACCATTATTCTTGAAATTAGGCTTTCTTTATCATCGGCATTTACTTGTTTTCCAAATTCTGTTTCTTTATATTCGCCATCAACATCACTATTAAATACTGTATTTTGTTTGGTTTTAGTACTATCTAACAATACTATTTTATTCTTTTTGTATGTTCTTGAATCTCCATAGTAATGCCATACAAAAACTTCTCCTATATCGTATTCTGCTCCTAAATCCATTTCAATATAGGCATCTGTTACACCTTTTACTTCTACATAATTAGCTGTTCCAACATTTCCATCTGTAAGTGCTGAAATACTTGTTGCATTACCAGAATACGTTAAACTTGTACCATTATGTGTTATTGCTTTTCCTTTTGATAAGATTTTATGAGATTTATCAAATACTTCTAATTCTAGCCAGTGATTTCCTGTATTTTTATCTGAACCGCTTATATAGCTTCGTACATATCTATATTTTTGGGTTGAGGCTTTTTTTAGTCTGACGTCTGTTGCTCCTCCGCCTCCTCCGGCGTTACTGTTGCTTGCATAAAAGTTTCCTATACTTCCACCATTGTAACCTTTACCATTATCTTTTACTGTATCTTTTGTGGTTCCTGAATGACTTGAACCTTTTCCTCCAACATAGAAATATAACTTTTCATTTGCTTCTAAATACGTATAACCACTTGTAAATCCTCCATATCCTTCACTTAAATAAGTTGAATATTGAGCTGATCCTCCTCCTGCTCCAGCCATTTCTATGTAATAATAACCATCTCTTGGTACTGTGTATTCTTGGACATCCCCAGTATAATTAAATGTTTTAGTTATATCTTTAGTATCCATGCTTTCTGGTCTTTGAACTGCTTCTATTTTTAGTTTTAGGAATGCTTTGTAATCTTCTAGATTTTCTATATCTTTTTCTTTTGTTTTATCTAGCCATATTCTCA
>ERZ857965.2141-NODE-2141-length-17477-cov-2.782459_pt1 | contig 17477 bp, 9 predicted proteins | sample MGYA00519758_ERZ857965 | MGnify/ENA primary metagenome ERZ857965 (study PRJEB31778, sample SAMEA3449381) | human gut metagenome | biome: human gut; feature: human-associated habitat; material: faeces | place: United Kingdom | collected 2010/2012 ... | reverse complement strand
TGACAAGGTGGTAATCTTCGACCGTGTACGTGAGTTCTTCGGCCTGTATCCGAAACGTGACAAACGTCAGTTGTTCAATGATTCATTGAATACTACACTTGCACGTACTATCAATACATCATTAAGTACATTGATCGTATTGCTGTGTATCTTCATCCTTGGCGGTGATTCAATCCGCAGCTTTGCATTCGCAATGATCTTGGGTGTTGTTATCGGTACATTGTCATCACTGTTCATTGCATCTCCGATTGCATACAACATGATGAAGAACAAAAAAGTCGTACCAGTAACTACGGAAGAATAATAAATTCCAGAAATAGAAAAAGCCTCTTCCGAACATTCGGTAGAGGCTTTTTCTATTGATTATTAAAACAAATAGAAGCTATAAGACGTTCATCTTAAAAGAAGCCATTGTTAAACTCAAAACTAGATACGATATGAAAGCAAAACAAAACAACTTCTCACAGATTCTTCGTAGTAGCCCCGAGGGGAATCGAACCCCTATCTAAAGTTTAGGAAACTTCTATTCTATCCGTTGAACTACAAGGCCCCTTTATGGGTACAAAGGTACTTCTTTTTGTTAAAATGGCAATATGAAAGATTGAAAAATGTCTTAAGTGGGAAGAAAATAATCCTTTCTTTGTTGTTTTGTTGTTTTTTGTCTGTTTTTTATAATCTAATAATGTTGTTATTCTGCTATAAACTTTCATGTTGTTTATAAAACATGGATAAAAATAATAAATTGTAAAAATGAATCGTTTTTGCTGCTGTCATAATGATAGAAATTTATGCTTTTAAACAGGTAATTATCTCTGCTTTTTCTTAGCTTGGAAATAAATAAACCTTTAATTTTGTACATTTTGATATTCAAACGTAGTTTGACAGCGGAATATTTTGTCCTTTGACAGAACTTTCCGAACTTTGCAAACAGTGAAATTTTGTAACCCTAAATAATAAGTTATGGCAGATGAAATGATAGTCAAGGAGTTGGACCAAGTGGTGGTCCGTTTCTCAGGCGACTCAGGCGATGGTATGCAGCTGGCCGGAAATATCTTTTCTAATATTTCGGCTACAGTGGGAAATGATATCAGTACATTCCCCGATTACCCAGCGGATATACGTGCCCCGCAAGGTTCGTTGACCGGTGTGTCAGGTTTCCAGGTGCATATTGGTGCGGGTAAAGTTTTTACTCCTGGTGACAAATGCGACGTATTGGTAGCGATGAACGCCGCCGCACTGAAAACCCAATATAAGTTTGCTAAATCCACTGCTTGTATCATCATCGATACAGATGCTTTCCAGAAGTCAGACTTGGAAAAGGCCGCTTTCAAGACCGATAATCCGATAGAGGAAATGGGTATTAAGCAGGATGTCATCGCCGCTCCCATCTCGAAGATGGTGAAAGACTGCCTTGCCGACACCGGAATGGACAACAAGTCCATGCTGAAATGCCGCAATATGTTTGCAGTAGGCCTGGTATGCTGGCTGTTCAACCGCGATCTGAAAATAGCCGAAGATTTCATCCGCGAGAAATTCGCCAAAAAGCCCGAAATTGCCGGAGCAAATATCAAGGTCATCCATGCAGGATATGACTACGGACACAACACCCATGCTTCCGTAGCCCATACATATAAGATTGAAAGTAAGACTACCGTTCCCGGCAGATACATGGATATCACGGGGAACAAAGCAACTGCTTACGGTTTCATCGCCGCAGCTGAAAAGGCTGGCTTGAAGCTGTTCCTCGGCTCCTATCCCATTACTCCGGCAACCGATGTACTGCACGAACTCTCCAAGCACAAGTCTCTGGGCGTGATGACCGTGCAATGCGAAGACGAGATTTCCGGTTGCGCCACTTCTATCGGCGCCGCTTTTGCAGGTGCGCTGGCTGTGACCTCCACTTCCGGTCCCGGTGTCTGCCTGAAATCGGAAGCTATGAACCTGGCAGTCATTACAGAACTTCCGCTGGTTGTGCTCGACGTGCAACGTGGCGGTCCTTCTACCGGTCTGCCCACCAAGTCAGAGCAGACAGACTTGTTACAGGCATTGTTCGGCCGCAACGGTGAAAGCCCAATGCCCGTCATCGCCGCCTCTTCACCCACAAGCTGTTTCGACGCAGCCTACATGGCAAGCAAAATTGCACTGGAGCACATGACCCCGGTCGTATTGCTGACCGACGGCTTTGTTGCCAATGGCTCCGGCGCCTGGAAGCTGCCCAAACTGGCAGACTATCCCGCCATCACCCCTCCCTACGTGACTTCCGAAATGAAGGACAACTATACTCCGTACAAACGCAATCCCGAAACAGGTGTCCGCTATTGGGCCATCCCCGGACAAGAAGGCTATATGCACATCCTCGGCGGTCTGGAGAAAGACAGCAATACCGGTGCCATCTCCACCGATCCCGAAAACCATGACTTGATGTGCCACCTGCGTGCCGAGAAGGTTGCCAAAATCCCCGTACCTGATGTAGAAGTGCAAGGCTGTGCAGACGATGCCGATTTGCTGATTGTCGGTTTCGGCGGTACATACGGCCACTTGTATTCGGCCATGGAAGAGATGAACAAGGCAGGCAAGAAGGTTGCCCTCGCCCACTTCACTTATCTGAATCCGCTCCCCAAGAACACGGAAACCGTTCTGAAGAAGTACAAGAAGGTGGTAGTTGCCGAACAGAATCTCGGACAATTTGCAGGTTATCTACGTATGAAGATAGACAACTTCACCCCGTACCAGTTCAACGAAGTCAAAGGACAACCGTTCGTCGTTGCCGAGCTGGTCGCAGCGTTCAATAAATTAATTGATAATTGACAGTTGACAATTGATAATAACCATGCGTAATATGCGGATTATCAATGACCAGCCACCAATTATCAACTATCAATTATCAACTATCAATTAAAAAAGATTATGTGCGAATATACAGCAAAAGACTATAAAAAAGGACAACCCCGTTGGTGTCCGGGTTGTGGTGACCACTTCTTTCTGGCTTCACTGCACAAAGCAATGGCAGAAATCGGCAAAGCTCCTTGGGAGAATGCCGTCATCTCAGGTATCGGCTGCTCCAGCCGTCTGCCCTATTACATGAATACGTATGCGATGCAGACCATCCACGGACGTGCTGCTGCCATCTCTACAGGTGCCAAGGTTGCCAATCCCAACCTGACGGTATGGCAAATCTCCGGCGACGGTGACGGTCTGGCCATCGGCGGTAATCACTTCATCCACGCCGTACGCCGTAACATCGACCTGAACATGATTCTGCTGAACAACCGCATCTACGGTCTGACCAAAGGTCAATATTCTCCGACCTCTCCACGTGGTTTCGTCAGCAAGTCGTCTCCCTATGGTACGGTAGAAGATCCATTCCACCCGGCAGAGCTTTGCTTCGGTGCCCGCGGCCGTTTCTTTGCCCGCGCGGTAGCTACCGATGCTCCGGGGACAGTGGAAATATTGAAGGCAGCCATGGCTCACAAAGGGGCTTCCGTTTGCGAGATTCTGCAAAACTGCGTTATCTTCAATAACGGTACGCATGACTCCGTAGCCAAAAAGGAAGACCGCGCCAAGAATGCCATCTACTTGAAACACGGCGAACCGATGCTCTTCGGCGAGAACAACGAATACGGACTGATGCAGGAAGGCTTTGGTCTAAAAGTCGTGAAACTCGGTGAGAACGGCATTACAGAGAAGGATATCCTCATCCACGATGCCCACTGCATGGACAACACCCTGCAACTGAAGCTTGCCCTGATGGAAGGTCCCGACTTCCCGATTGCACTCGGTGTTATCCGCGATGTGGAAGCTCCTACTTACGACGATGCTGTTCATGAACAAATCGAAGAGGTGTCTGCCAAGAAGAAGTATCACAACTTCGAGGAGTTATTGATGACGAATGATACGTGGGAAGTAAAATAAACCACTAAGATTTATTAATATCATGTTTGCACGAAACAAATAAGGTGCAAACATGATATTAATTTCCTAAAAGTAAGAGCACCTCCCTATCCTTTCTCTCCCAAACATAGATACTTATTACGCCAAACATGCAGTTCTTCCATCAAGAATAACTATATTTGCCACAGTAACCATAGTAGTCACATTTTGAAAGTGATTCTCTGATTTATACTGGCTTAATATCAATCTCACAAACCGCAGGCTGATAGCTCTTTCGTTCGAGTAATCCTTCCCGGATAAAGGTCAAAAACACTCCCACCCTGAAAAAAAATGCAACCACTGCAACTGCACCAGATTTTATTGTAGTGATAGAGCATACCTCCGATGAACAAGGCTACCAATAAGGGTCGACAACAAGACTTCAAGGGAAGAGAGGGAAATTGTGGAATACCTACTGTGGATTTTTTCCACATCTCCACACCACAAACACCCGAACTTCCCTTTTTCCCGATAGAAAATAAGCAATTGATTATCAACATTATTCATCCTTAAAAGGATAGTCTGCCTTTCGTTTGGCATACCTCTTGCTAAAATATCTGCCGAAAGGACGTAACATTTATAATAAGATAAATCAATTATTTTTCAGTAGTATGAAAATCAGGATGAGAAAACGGTGTGACATTCCACATTCAGCGTCGCACTTCCAAAAAAGTTTGATTATTGCAAGTTGGTTATTAGCATTTCTTTTCACCGGAACAGCCTTTGCACAAGAGAACCGAACCATTACAGGCATTGTAAGAGATGTAACGGGAGAACCGCTTATCGGTGCCAGCGTCATACAGAAAGGCACCAACAACGGCGTCATTACCGATGTGGACGGCAACTTCACACTGACCGTTCCTGCAGATGCAACACTCTCTATCGCTTACATGGGCTATGCCACCCGGGAGATAAACCTGGCAAAACGAAAAAAGCAAGGCGACCTGAAGATTACACTCAGCGAAGATACCCAGCAACTGAAAGAAGTCGTAGTAACGGCAATGGGTATCAAAAAAGATACGAAACGTGTCGGTTATGCCATCAGTACCATCAGTGCAGACGAATTGGTAAAGGCAGGAGCACCCAACTTTGCCTCTGCCATGTACGGTAAAGCACCGGGAGTCCGCATCACACAGACACAAGGCGGTTCTGCCGGAGCTGTCTCCATCAACGTACGCGGACTGACTTCCATCACTGGAAATAACCAGCCACTCATCATTCTGGACGGTGTACCCATCCGCAACGGCGGCACGGGTAAAAGCACGGACTTCGCCGAATTTGGCAACGACGGACAAATCCGTTCCAATGGTCTGGTAGACATCAACCCAGAGGACATCGAGAGCCTCAGTATTCTGAAAGGAGCTTCCGCCACAGCTCTCTACGGCTCGGAGGCTGCAAACGGTGCGGTAGTCATCACTAGCAAGCGCGCCAAAAGCGGCAAGCTGACGGTGGACTTCAATGCCCAAGTCATGGCAAACTTATCGGCTTATCTGCCAAAAGTACAGACCGTATACGGGCCGGGAACCTACAACACCGCATACAGCGATTATGAGAAACAGACGGGAGGCTTCTATCAGAGAACCCTAAACGGACAAAGCTACAAAAGCCTCCGTTCCACCACCTTGTCCTTCGGCCCGAAATACGACGGCAGCGAGGTACTTTACTGGGACGGGAAGATGCGCCCCTACCAGGCACTGACCGACAACCCGTGGAAAGAGTTGTTTCGCACCGGCTGGACCCAGACTTACAATCTCGCCATCTCACAAGGGACGGAAACCACCAGCAACCGCTTCTCCTACACATTCATGGACGAGATTCCCAATGCCCTGACCGGAAGCTTCACCAAACACAACTTCAAGCTGACCGGTTCGTATCAACTGGCGAAACCGCTGAAACTGGAATACTCCCTTAACTACATCGTACAGAATGTAGAAGACCGCCCGCAAACCTCGCTCAACCTATACAGCGGTTTCGGCAACATGTTCTCCACCTTCCTGGACATTCCCTATCTGAAACAAAGTTACGTCACCAGTCTGGGATACCGTAATACCTTTGTCGGAGGAAACGCCACGCTGACTCCTGAGGAATCATGGGCCTACGACCCCAGTTACGCCACCGGAGTGAACAACATGCTGTGGAATATGTACCATCACCATAGCGACGAGACAGAGAATCGGCTCATCGGTATGATTCGCCCCACCTGGCAGATAACCAACTGGCTGAGTCTGCGCGCCCAGGTTTCAACTGATATCACAGATGTGAAGCAAACACTGAAATATGAAAGCGAACAACCCAATTCCCTATACGACCCCAACGGTAGCTTCCAGTCCATCAACCGCCGTTACGACATTGTCTATGGAGATGTTATGTTGAACTTCAACTATAATATCAACCGCTTCGACATTGCCGCCACCGTAGGCTGGACCGGACGCTACGAAAATATGAACAATATGAGGGTCTCCACCAATGGCGGGCTTGTCACGGAAAACTGGTTCGACCTCAATGCCAGCCGCTACACGCCAAGCAGTACCCTGCAACGTATGGAACTACTGAAAACCGGCTATATGGGTACACTGAGCCTGGGATGGGACAACTATCTATTCCTTGAACTGACCGGACGCCAGGAACGATCGTCTACCCTAAAAGACCAGAGTTTTTTCTATCCTTCCGCTAATCTGAGTTTTCTCTTCACCCAAGCCTTCCACATGCCGTCATGGTGGAACTATGGAAAACTGCGCCTCTCATACGGTATCGTAGGAAATGCTCCTGAAACCTATACCGCCAATATCGTCTACGAGCAAGGTTCGGACAACGGATTCACCTGGAACACCATTCCCTCTTCATGGGGGAATGCAGATATCCGTCCGGAAAAGAAGTACGAATACGAGATAGGTCTGGAAAGCAAGTTTTTAAACAACCGGTTGGGTATAGATATATCCTACTACAACAACCGTGTAAAGGACCAGATACTCTCCACGCCGCAACCTTCCACATCAGGCGTAAAGAATGTGTTGATGAATGTGGGTGAGGTAGCCAACCGCGGCTGGGATATATCAATCAGTGCCACTCCCATACTGACCAGAGATTTCCGCTGGGACCTGACAGCCAACTATGGTGTATATAAGAACAAAGTGGTGAAACTGGCCGATGGAGTGCCCTATCTGGAAATACTCAACTCCGGAGGCAGCGGAATAAAAATACAAGCTGTGGAAGGCCAGCCAATGGGTGACATCTATGCACAGGTTCCCCAGGTGAACGAAAACGGTGAGTACCTCGTTTCCGATAAAGGTCTTTACCTCAACCAAACTGAATTGCAGAAAGTCGGCAACATCAATCCGGCAGGCGTAGGAGGTCTATTCAACTCTTTCTCCTACAAGAATGTATTCCTCGATTTCAGTATCGACTTCCGCATCGGAGGAGATGTCATCAACGAAATGAACCAATATGCCACCGCAGTGGGTCTGACACCCGAATCCCTGAAGTACCGTGATACGGAACACGGCGGACTATCCTATTACTATCCGGGCGACAACAATTCCAGCGGAATTCCGGTACAAGTAGACCCTTCCACGGGTGTCGGCCCCAACGGAGAGATAATCTACCACGACGGCATCATCCTTCCGGGTGTAGTGGCCTCCACTGGCGAAAGAAACACACGTATCATTCCGGCAGGCTATTACTACAACACCACCTATAATTGGGGAACGGAGGCCGAACAGCTGACATACCGCCATTCGGTATTCGACAATTCTTATGTCAAACTGCGTGAATTGACCATCGGCTACCAATTTCCCGAAAAGATGATTTCCAAACTGGGACTGGGCCGGCTGAGTGTGTCGGTCTTCGGACGTAATCTCTTCTACCTCTACAAAGCACTGAAAAACTACGATGCGGAGTCGTCCGTCGGAACATCCTGGGCCAACCAGGCTACCGTGGGAAGTTCTACCACAGCTACCCGCAGTTTCGGTGTTTCACTTCGTGCAAGTTTCTGACAAAACAACCATCCAAAAAACAACAAAGAGTATGAAAAAGACAAAGATATTATCTCTTGTTTCATTGGGAGCATTCCTCTTGACAACATCAAGCTGTACGGATTATGACTTCGACAGCAAATACGAAGACCCCTCCAAAGTAACCCAAGTCACCATCAGTAATCTGATGGTAGGAGTCTTCCAAAAAGTAAAGGACTATGATGTTTACGAATACAACCGGTTCTTCGGATTCGATTCACAGTTTACGGGCAAGTATGCACAAACCTTCGGCTACTCCAACACTACGGATATGTATACCCCCGGCTATATACCCGCTATTGACGGACAGTGGGACAATGTGTATTCGGCACTGGCCCAGTTCCGTAAGCTGGAATCTCTCTACGAGGAAGAAAGCTCGGCAGAACAAGCCCAGGACGAGGCATTCTATCTTGCCGCCAAAGTACAGTTGTACGATTTCTTTGCCGCCACAGTGGACGTTTTCGGGGATATGCCTTTCTCGGAAGCTTGTACGCTGCCGCTTACCAACGATGTAGGTAAATCGTATGCTCATTATGACAAGGCCGAGGATATTTATAAAACCATTCTTGATGAGCTCAAAGAAATTGCTCCACGGTTCCGTTCCATCCCCACACCGAGGAACTTCAATACACAAGACTTTATCAACAACGGGGACATGGACAAATGGGAACGCTATGCAAACTCCTTGCGACTGCGCCTTGCCATGCGCGTAGCCGCGCAAGGAGACTTGCAGGCGGAAGGCCGTACCGCCATCAAGGAAATCCTGGAAAATCCGTCAGCCTATCCGTTGATAGAGGAACAAGAAAACAACATTCTCATTGTCAACCAGAAGTCTGGGCAACTGAACTTCACCGCAGGCCACGGACTGGGTGACTGGGTAACCAACCGACTCGCTTCGGGCGCCATCATCGACCGCATGCTGGGCCATGGCAACTACGATATGACCTGCAATGACCCACTGAGCGGCGTTTATGTGAAAGGAGAAGACGATCCGCGCATCCTACTCAACTTCAATCCCGTGAAGATTACCAACCAGAACACCGGTCAATTGGACGAACACCGTTATCTGGGCACAGACCTTACCGTAGCGGATGAGCTGACGGAATATTACAACTCGCAGGCACAAGACGAAGTCAATACCAGCAACACCGGTTTCTCACAAATCACGCAGAAAGGTTTCTTTTGGGAAAACGATAAATTCGACATGCTGATAATGGCCTCACCCGAAATCCATTTCCTGAAAGCGGAAGCCTATGAAATGGGGTATGGAGTGGCAAAGAATGAAGCAAAAGCGGAAGAAGAGTTCAAAAAGGCTGTCAGCCAGTCCATCACGCTTTACTACTATTACGACTCGGTAAGTACGGGTGAAAACGCACGCCGGTATAATGCCCCCACTGCCGAAGAAACAGCCTCTTTCGCTGCTGCCAAATGGAACAGCACGGAATATGCAGACAAGCTGGATGCTATCATTACCCAAAAGTGGCTGCATTTCGGTTTCCTGGCCAGTCGCGAGGCATGGAGTGACATCCGACGTACCGGCTATCCGTCCGGCCTGGTCTTCCCCGAAGTAGCCGGTACCATCACAAATGTGCCGAACCGCTGGAGATACCCGAATACGGAAGTCAACTACAATCCCTACTATAAAGAGGTGTCAGCCGAAGACACTTACTACCACAAACTGTTCTGGGCAAAATAAGGACTTTGTTTGCAAACCCATTCTGCCCGAAGAGTATATCATACTCACCACAGAATAACACAGATTAACACAGATTGCCTTAGGAGTTCTGATAATAAAGAGCTTTTAGCAGTGTTAATCCGTGCTATCCTGTGGTGAGTATGTATTTGCCCCCTCTGTTTCTTTTATTCCGAACAGTATCCCTCCTTTTTTAGAAATCTTAAGGATTTCCCGGTAGGGAGATTGCGGGAAACCACTGTCTTTAATGAACGACGGACAAACATCGCTTCCGCAAAAACTGAACTATAACATAACGGACTAAATGAAAAAGTATCCAAATGACTTGATTGGCGACATCATGAAAGCCTTCGGCAAATATGCCGACCGACCGGCATTCGTCATCGAAGACACGGCCTGCACTTATGGAGAGCTGGCAACTTGCGTACAGAAAATATCCTCCCTATTCAAGGACAGAGAAGACAAAATTATCGGCATCGTCGCAGAAAACAGACTGGAAACATACGCATCCATACTATCTGCACTGATTTGCGGAAAGGCATACGTCATCCTCCATCCTTCCTACCCCAAACATAGGAACGACAGAATTGCCGACTCGGCAGGCATTCGCCTCGTGCTGCATACCGAGAATATCCATGTCTTGAACCTCGACACCCGGAATCTGGAACTGATATGCACCTCCGAAATAGAGCAGGCAGAGAACTCCGCCACGTTCCATGCCGCAGAAGACATCCTCCATACGGCAGAAGAGGAAAATGCCTACATCATCTTTACCTCCGGAAGCACGGGCGAACCCAAAGGAGTACCCATCTCCCGCCGTAACCTGAATGCTTTCTATACCGCCTACCACCGCCTCGACTGGCAACTGGACGAGAACGACCGGATGCTGCAGATGTTCGAACTCACTTTCGACGTTTCCATCGTATCCTTTCTATATCCGCTGACGCTGGGTGCTTGCATATACACCGTTTCTCCGGAAGGCGTGAAATACATCAACGTAATTGAAACTCTGGAAAAATACGACCTGACCTTCGCTGCCGTGGCCCCTTCACTGCTCCAGCTGCTACGTCCCTATTTTCCGGAGATACACCTCCCCGCACTTAGATATCTAGTGGTTACTGCCGAGGCTTCTGACGCGGAGCTGTTGGATGCTTTCAGAAAATGTGTCCCCAATGCCTCTTTCATAAACCTATACGGACCGACAGAGGGAACCATCTACTGCACTGCCTACCGGATACCCGTCACCTCCTGCAAGCATCACAACGGCATGACCGCTATCGGAAGGCCTTTCGAAGGCATCGATGCCCTAATTATGGATAACGACGGTCGCCCGCTGCCTACCGGAGAAACCGGCGAACTATGGATTAGCGGCAATCAAGTGATGGGTGGATACTGGAATGCTCCCGAAAAAAACGGGGAATGCCTCGTAGAGACCGCCAATGGAAAAGTATACTACAAGACGGGAGACCTCTGCCGGATGGATGCCGACGGTGACATCATCTATTGCGGACGAAAAGACTCACAGATAAAGATACAAGGATTTCGCATTGAGCTGAGCGAGATTGAACATGTGGCAAAAAACTTTTTCAACGGTGAATGCCGTGTAGTCGTCATTCCCAAATACGACAACGACAACCAGTGCGAACTGCATCTCGTCGTAGAGAAGAAACAGCTCGACAAACAGCAGATAGAGGAATATCTGTATAGCAGGCTTCCCTACTACATGATTCCCAAGCATATGCATTGCCTGGAACAGTTTCCGCTGAACACCAGTAGCAAAACAGACAGAAAGAAAATACAAGAACTAATTTAAACTTGACAATGGATACACAGACTATTTTGAATGAAATGAGCCTCATCTTTCGGGAGGTACTGAAAAGAGAGAACATTGTACTTGACAATGAGACCACCGCCCAGGATGTGGAAGGATGGGATTCACTGACCAACATGCAACTGATAAACAAGATAGAGAAGAAATTCAATGTACGCTTCACCTTCAGAGATATTGTAAAACTCAAAAACGTGGGAGACATCTGCCATGCCATTTTAACCAAAACCAACTAGGAAATGTCATTCATATCCCTGAACTTCGTCGTACTGTTTGCGTGTACTTTCATTCTATACCATACGCTTCCTTCACGATTCAGAAAAGCGACCTTACTGACAGCCAGCTGCCTCTTCATAGGCTTCTACCACCTCACTTTTCTGATAACGGCCCTCATCCTCACGCTTACCACCTTCTACCTTGGCAAATGGATAGGACAGACCAAGCGGGAAAGCAGCATGAAGGGAATTTATTTTTCAGGTGTGTGTTTTCTGGTCGTGAGCTGGTTGGCATTCCGGTATGCCGACCGGCTTACAGACTGCCACATCCTTTTTCCGCTGGGAATCTCTTTCTATACTTTCCAGGCCATTTCGTACCTGACAGAAATCTATTGGCAAGAAGAAGAACCGGAAAAGAGCCTGCCCGACTTCATGATATACATGCTCTTCTTCATGAAGTTCCTTTCCGGTCCCATAGAAAGGGCAGGTGACATGCTCCCCCAACTGAAGTCCTGCAAAGCTACGGACTATGCATCCATGGTCTACGGAATGAGACTGATTGTCGTGGGACTGATAAAGAAACTGATACTGGCCGACTCCATCGCCCCATACATAGACGGTGTCTTCGGGTCGGTATACACAGCCTCAGGCGTGCAATTGCTGATGGCATGCCTCCTATATCCGATAGAGCTGTATGCCGACTTCTCCGGATATACCGACATCGCATTGGGAGGAGCGCGCATGCTGGGATTCAAGCTCAGCCCAAACTTCAACCGGCCGTTCATTGCACAGACCACTGCCGACTTCTGGCGCCGATGGCACATGTCGCTTTCATTCTGGGTACGCGACTATCTGTACCTCCCGTTGTCCTCGAACCTGCGTGGATGGGGACAATGGGGCGTATTTCTAAGTCTGGCGCTGACCTTCACGGGACTGGGTATCTGGCATGGTGCCGGATGGAACTTCGCTGTCTACGGACTAATTCAAGGTGTCATCATCTTCTACGAGATGAAGACCACAGCATTTCACCGCAGACTGAAAGCCCAATTGGGAAGCCGCTTATATGCCACATTATCCGTCGTAAGGACCTACCTACTTTTTGCCGTATCTCTGATATTCTTCCGGGCAAGTTCTATGGCCGAAGCGTTCCACTACATCAGCCACCTCTCCTTCGGCGTACATTACAGTTGGAAGGAAATGAACATCGGAATGCCGGACCACAACAGCATTGTGGCAGGAAGCGCACTCGTACTGATATTGGTTTACGAATATTTCATGTCCAAGCATGATTTGCTGGAAGCCTTCGGACGACAGCCGGCAGCCGTAAGATGGAGTATCTATTATCTGCTCGCCATAATACTTTTCACACTGGGACAGTTCAACTCGGACAGCTTCATATATTTACAATTTTGACAATAAAGACACATGATGAAGAAAAACAGCGAACGGAACGCAGCCATACGTTTCATGAAAAAGCTATTTATCCTTTTTATCCCTTTTATAGCCCTACTGGCAGTCTATTTCCTGGACGACCCTTTCATGGTCCTGAAGAACTATGAACGATACGACCAAACCCCGGTTGTACTAAACGAAGGGCACGTGGGGTGGCAGATGTATCTGAACAACCGGGATACCATCCCCATCGACTCCTATATCATGGGAAACTCCTGCACTATGGCTTATCAATGCCATGAATGGGAAAAATACCTCCACGGTGGAAGAGCCGTACGGTTATTCGGAAATGCCGAAAGCCTTGCCGCCGTCTGCCTGAAGCTGAAGGCACTGGACAAGGCAGGTGCAACAATCAAGAACCTGCTGCTGATTATCGACAAGGAATCATTGCACAACGACCGTTGCCTGACCGGACATTCCAACATTCTGCCGCCCGCCATATCGGGAATAAGCAACTTCAAGTTCCAGAAGGAATTCTGCCAAGCCTTCTTCTACCCGAACTTTCTCCTCCCCTATCTGGACTACAAGCTGTTCCATACCTATCGCCCTTACATGAAAGGGGTTATAAACCCCTATGGCTCCACCCGAAACCCGGTAACCAATGACGTGTTAAATCCCAGAGAGAAAATGATAAAGGAAGAGGGAGATAAGTACTGGGAAAACCGGAAAGGAGAATTCACCAAAGAGAAAATGAAGAATTATAGAGACGGGAAATACCGGGAAGCCCCCCAAGTGCTCAGGGAAAAGCAAATCAATCTGTTGCAGGAAATAAAGTGGATTTGCCGGAAACATGATACCGATGTAAAAATCATTATCAGTCCCGACTACCTGCAAGTCAACATAAACCCTGCCGACGTAAAGACACTGAAGCGCTTCTTCGGAAAACGGAATGTATTTGATTTCACCGGTATCAACGAATACACGGAAGACATCCACAATTATTATGAACCGGGTCATTATAGGCCCGCACTTGGGAAAAGGCTGATGGAAAAGATATATGAACCTTATATCTTGTCACCGAACGCCAAATCTCCGGCATCTCCCAGCCCGGGAACGATATAGGAATGCTCGTTCATCTCCGGGTCGATTGCTGCACACCACAAGGTCACTTCATCTCCAGGGAACAGCTTTTCCAGATGCTCTACGCCCTGCTGGCTGGCTATGACACAAGCTATCTGCAACTTGGCCGGCATCCCCTTGGTGACGAAGGCCTTCCAGGCCAATTCCATACTTTCTCCCGTGGCAAGCATCGGGTCTACAATCAATAATGTCTTCTTGGACAAATCCGGAGTAGCGATGTATTCGATGTGTACATCCACCGTACGGCATTCCTTATCCTTATAATAACGGTAAGCGGAAACAAAAGCGTTCCCGGCATGGTCGAACATATTCAAGAATCCAGTATGCAAAGGCAATCCGGCACGGAAAACAGTGGCAATCACCACCTCGTCATCGGGTGTGCTGACCGACGCCACCCCCAAGGGAGTCTGTACCTGCTTGACAGAATACGTCAGTTCCTTACTCATTTCATACGCCATTATCTCTCCAATGCGTTCAATATTACGGCGGAAACGCATACGGTCGCCCTGGACTGCTACATCACGAATTTCTGCCACGTATTGGTTCAAGACAGAATTTGTCTCGGCAAAGTTGATAACCTTCATAATTATAGAATGTTTTGATGTGCAAAGTAAACGAATTTCACCCAATTTGCAACATTCAGTTAGCAGATATTGTTATGGTTTTATAAAAGATTTCCTATTAGAGAAAAATTTCTCTAATAGAGCTTTTCTTTAAAAAGAAAGTATTACTTTTGTAGGCGAAAAACAAGGGACCTGCTGAAAAGCAGGAAAAAAAGAGCTTTTCTACACCCGTTTTCCCTTGTAAATCAAAGGTAAAAAGAGATTAAGGAAAGAGATTATAAACCAAATACCAACATTTTAAATCATTAAAAGAAATGGCAAATTTAGATTTAAGCAAGTACGGTATCCAAGACGTGAAGGAAATTATCCACAACCCGTCTTACGATGTACTGTTCGCAGAAGAAACCAAACCAGGTTTGGAAGGTTTTGAAAAAGGTCAGGTAACTGAACTGGGTGCTGTAAATGTAATGACAGGTATCTATACCGGTCGTTCTCCTAAAGATAAATTCTTCGTTAAGAATGAAGCTTCTGCTGATTCTGTATGGTGGACTTCTGAAGATTACAAAAACGACAACAAACCATGTACTGAAGAAGCTTGGGCTGACTTGAAAGCTAAAGCTGTAAAACAACTTTCCGGCAAACGTTTGTTCGTTGTTGATACTTTCTGTGGTGCTAACGAAGCTACTCGTATGAAAGTACGTTTCATCATGGAAGTGGCATGGCAGGCTCACTTCGTAACTAACATGTTCATCCGCCCGACTGCTGAAGAACTGGAAGCTTACGGAGAACCTGATTTTGTATGTTTCAATGCATCTAAAGCAAAAGTTGATAACTATAAAGAACTGGGCTTGAACTCTGAAACAGCTACTGTTTTCAACTTGAAGACTAAAGAACAAGTAATCCTGAATACTTGGTACGGTGGTGAAATGAAGAAAGGTATGTTCTCTATCATGAACTACATGAACCCGCTTCGTGGTATCGCTTCTATGCACTGCTCTGCTAACACCGATATGGAAGGAACTAGCTCTGCTATCTTCTTCGGTCTGTCTGGTACAGGTAAGACTACTTTGTCAACTGACCCGAAACGTCTGTTGATCGGTGACGATGAACACGGATGGGATGACGAAGGTGTATTCAACTACGAAGGTGGTTGCTACGCTAAGGTTATCAACCTGGATAAAGAAAGTGAACCGGATATCTACAATGCTATCAAACGTGACGCTTTACTTGAAAACGTAACTGTTGATGCTAACGGTAAGATTGATTTCACAGATAAGAGCGTGACTGAAAACACTCGTGTTTCTTATCCTATCTATCACATCGAAAACATCGTTAAACCGGTGTCTAAAGGTCCTCACGCAAAACAAGTTATCTTCTTGTCTGCTGATGCATTCGGTGTATTGCCTCCAGTATCTATCTTGAACCCGGCACAGGCTCAATACTACTTCTTGTCTGGATTTACAGCTAAATTGGCTGGTACAGAACGTGGTATCACTGAACCGACTCCGACATTCTCTGCTTGCTTCGGTGCTGCTTTCTTGTCATTGCATCCGACTAAATATGCAGAAGAACTGGTTAAGAAGATGGAGATGACTGGTGCTAAAGCATACTTGGTTAACACTGGATGGAATGGTTCCGGCAAACGTATCTCTATCAAAGATACTCGTGGTATCATCGATGCTATCCTTGATGGTTCTATTGACAAAGCTCCTACTAAGGTTATTCCTTTCTTCGACTTTGTTGTTCCTACAGAACTTCCGGGTGTTGATCCGAAGATCCTTGACCCACGCGACACTTACGAATGTGCTTGCCAATGGGAAGAAAAAGCTAAAGATTTGGCTGGACGTTTCATCAAGAACTTCGCTAAATTTACTGGTAACGAAGCTGGTAAGGCTTTGGTTGCTGCTGGTCCGAAACTCTAATTGGAGAATCAGATATAATATGGAAGGCGGTTCGATTTCGAACCGCCTTTTTTGTTTATGCCTGTGCCTTTCTATGAGAATAAATGCTGTTTGTTTAAAACTTTTCCCTATATTTGCCAAAACAGGAGTACTAACCTTTAAAGGCGGTTATGGTATATCTAGCTACTGACAAACAGACCTATGCGGATCTAAGCATTACAGAGACTGCTAATAATGAGCAATTTCTTTTCTCTTTGTTTTCCAAAACAGAGACAAAAGAAGGAAAAGCGCTGATGTTGAACTGGATTATGTATCCGCTAAGTGATTTGGGGGAAATCCGTAAAAGACAGGAGGCTATTGTCTGGGATGCTTTGCCCGAACTTCTTTTGAATGAAGAAGAGCTGGATTTTATTGAGTATTACCTGGCTTATCGTGACCAGATACGGGAAGCTCATATTTTACTTTCATGTGCTACTGTTATCGACCGTCTGGTGCGATATGATTCGACCCGTTATGTGATCTGCAGAGGGGTGAAATTAGTGGTTCATCTCTTGCATTGTCTGAAGGAATGGGCGACAGAACTACCACAGGGCGCCCCGCAACTCATGAAAGAATCTGCTGCTATGATTGATAATATTCTCCATGGAAGTGAATTGGAGGAAGTATTGGAGCAGACCTCTGATGAGGAAAAACGACTATCTAACTTTGTCATAGACAAATTCGATTATCTGTTCCGGTGTACTCGGTTGTTATCTTTGAAGGAACTTCTGTCTGTTATATATCTACTTGATGTCTGCCGTACAGC
>ERZ857965.2140-NODE-2140-length-17488-cov-3.745712_pt1 | contig 17488 bp, 11 predicted proteins | sample MGYA00519758_ERZ857965 | MGnify/ENA primary metagenome ERZ857965 (study PRJEB31778, sample SAMEA3449381) | human gut metagenome | biome: human gut; feature: human-associated habitat; material: faeces | place: United Kingdom | collected 2010/2012 ... | reverse complement strand
AAGAAGCAGACCGATCAGTGCAAGTACTGCACAGATTCCTTCGGTATGCCAGTTATCTCTGAAATTTACATAAGATAACAATGTGGAATCGTTGTTTACAACGATATGTCCACCCTGCAATCCGATAAACGCGATAAACAGACCAATGCCGGCGCTCACACCTTTCTTTAATGTGGTCGGAATGGCATTGAAAATTGCCTCACGCACATTGGTAAGAGAAAGGATAATAAAGATAATACCTTCGAAGAATACTGCCATCAGGGCTACTTTCCAGGAATATCCCATATTTCCGCATACGGTAAATGCAAAGTATGCATTCAGTCCCATACCCGGTGCAAGTGCAAACGGATAATTTGCAAGGAGTGCCATTGCAAACGTACCGATAAAGGATGCCAGACAGGTTGCGATCAGCACTGCTGTCGGGTCCATTCCTGCCTGTGAAAGCAGGTTCGGGTTTACAGCCAGGATATACGCCATGGTCATAAACGTCGTAATACCGGCGATCACTTCTGTTTTCGCTGTGGTATTATTCTCTTTGAGCTTAAACATTTTCTCTAACATGTTCTCTCCTCCATATTTTATTGTTGTGTAAAAGCACCCTACTATTTTATCATAAAATAATTGAGAAATCCATTCAATTATTTATGTCTCCAGGTACTTCTTGAAAAGAGAACAAGCATCGGGAAAATTTCCAGTCTTCCGGCCAGCATGTCAAAAATCAGCACAAGTTTGGAAAACCAGGAATACACCGAAAAATTACAGGTAGGTCCCACCACATCAAATCCCGGTCCGATATTGTTAAAGCATGCAGCAACCGCAGACACATTTGTTGTCATGGACAGTCCATCAATAGAAATCAAAAGAAAACTTCCGACTAAAATCACACCGTAAGCCGCCAGATAGGTATTTGTATTATTTAATACATCCTCCCCGATCCGGTTTCCATTCATGCGCACCACTTCCACACGCTGCGGGCTTAAAATTCTGCGGATATTTCTGCGCAGGTTTTTCAGAATCAGAAGAAGTCTTCCCATCTTAAGCCCTCCTGCCGTACTGCCTGCACAGGCACCGACAAACATCAGGCACAGCAACAGTGCTTTCGAAAATCCGGGCCACAAATCAAAGTCCGTGCTTGCAAACCCGGTCGTCGTCATGATAGAGGAAACCTGAAATGCCGCATGGCGGATCGTCTCTTCCCAGGAGCCGTACAGTCCCCGGACATTGAACGTAATTAAAAGAATACTGACCACAAATATGATGATATACAGCCGCAGTTCCTGATCTTTGAGCACTTCCTTTACATGCCGGACTAAAAGCAGATAATAACAGCTGAAGTTGATTCCAAACAAAAACATGAAGACCGTACATACATTCTGTATATATGGGCTGTATCCTGCAATACTGTCATTCCGGATTCCGAATCCACCTGTGCCGGCCGTTCCAAAAGCGGTACATACGGCATCAAAAACCGGCATTTTTCCCAACAGGAGAAACAGGAAATTGATGAATGTCAGCACCATGTATATGACGTACAAAATTCTTGCTGTTGTACGCATTTTCGGCACCAGCTTGTTCACATTCGGTCCCGGACTCTCCGCACGCAGCAGATGCATGGTATACCCTTTGCCTCTCTCTCCGTTCGGAGAAAGTGCCAGAAGAAATACAAGTACCCCCATGCCGCCCAGCCAGTGGCTGAAACTCCGCCAGTACATAATTCCGGGAGAAAGTGCTTCCACATCTCCCAAAATCGAAGAACCTGTGGTTGTAAATCCCGATACAATTTCAAACAGGGCATCGACAAAGTTTGGAATTTCCCTGGAAAAAACAAATGGCAGACACCCGAAAAAACTGATTGCAATCCAGCTTCCGGCTACGCAGACCATCCCTTCCCTCGCAAAAAAACGACGGGTGGAATTTCTGCAAAAATAATACATTAAGGCACCAACTCCGGCAGTGATCAAAATGGACAGCCCAAACCCATAAACTGCTGCCCGGCTTCCGGTATACAGACTGATCAAAAGTGCCGGAACCATAAACCCTGCTTCCACAATTAAGATCTGGGAAAGAAATTTTCCCATCATTTTATAATTCATAGCATCCTCACTCGAAAATATCATTCAGCTGCAAAAGTGTCATCCCGCCCTTTGCAACGATAATCACGGAATTTCCAGCCTCATACATGGAATCTCCGTTTGGAATCTCCGTTTTACTTCCATGGCTGATACATGCGATCAGTATATTGCGTTTCAGGCGGATATTACGCAATGGTTCCCCGATATGTTTTGTGTCGGCATCTACGACAAACTCCAATGCCTCTGCCTGTCCTTCTGCAATATTGTGCAGTGTCAGTGCTGCACCTGTTGTATTCTGCATGGCACGGACATAACGGACAATCGTATTGCAGCAGAGTTCTTTCGGGCAGATCACACTGCCAAGTCCCAGACTGTCCTGCATACTGTTATTTTCCATATGACCGACTTTCGTGATCACCTGTGGCACTCCACAGGTCTGCGCATACAGCGAAATAATCATATTCATTTCATCCATGCCGGTCATGGTTACAACGGCGTCACAATCATGGATGCCTTCACTTTCAAGCAGAAACTGACTGCTGGCATCCCCGTGTATGATACATACTTCCGGTGGAAGTTTGCCGGATAATTCTTCACAGCGCGCTTCATCCTGCTCAATCAGCAGCACACTGACACCTTCTTTTGCCAGCCAGGTCGACAGATAATAACCGATTCTTCCGCCACCGCAGATAATTACACGCTTTGCCTTGTGCGTGATAATGCCAAGATTGCGCAGAAGCTGTGTCAGCATCTCAGCAGTTGCCGTAATAAACAGATGATCCCCCTCCCGGAGAATAAAATGTCCGGATGGAATCTCCACAACCCCTCCGCGGCTCACTGCGCAGACAAGCACCTTGCATTTGACAACATTTTCCAGATTCATCAGTGCCACATCGCAGAGTTTACTTCCTTTTTGAATCCGCAGCTCCACGATTTCCACACGGCTTTTTGCAAATGTTTCCCTCTGCAGGAAGCCCGGATAGCGGATCAGCCGTTCAATCTCGCGCGCCGCCTGTTTTTCCGGATTCACCATAAGCGAAAGGGAATAGACATCCCGCATGGTAAAAATCTGCTTGCCGTATTCGGGATTACGGATTCTTGCAATGGTGTGAATTCTCGGATTCAGACCATGGGCAGTCATACCACAGAGCAGATTGACTTCATCCGAACTGGTGGCTGCAATGAGCAGATCCGCCTTTTTCACATCCGCACTCTCCAACACGCGCATGGAGGCACAGTTTCCCTGTACCCCCATAACATCGTAACGCTCCACACTCGAATCCAGCACACGCTGGTTCGAATCGATCAAAGTCAGGTCGTGTCCTGCCGCAGAAAGCTTCTGCGTCAGCGTGAGTCCGACCTTGCCATCACCGGCGATTATTATTTTCACAGATTTGTCCTCCGTTTATATTCTGTATTTAGACGTCCCACATTATAGCATATGGCATATAGAAATACAACCGAGGAGTTTTTGGTCTTTACTGCTTCTTATCCTCCTGATATTCCTCAAAACTGAGAATTACTTTAAACAGATCGCCGTCCATCTGCACCGCAAGATTTCCATGCATCAGCTCGGTCAGGCTTTTTGCGATAGAAAGCCCCAGTCCGTGTCCTTCCGTATTCCGGGAACTGTCTCCACGGACAAATCTTCCGAAAAGTTCCTCGCTGGTCATTTTCAGTCGATCCTTCGAAATATTGCGGAAGGTCATAATCACCATTCCGTGAAATTTTTCCAACGTAATATACACACGTGTTCCCGGCTGTGCATACTTACATATATTTCCCATCAGGTTGTCAATGATCCGCCACAAATGTCTGCCATCCACATAGATTTCAACGGGTGGTTGCGGACATTCTACAACCATCTCCAGCTGATTTGCCTCTGCCTTTTCTGAAAATTCCCCGACAATCTGTGTCAGAACGACCGTTGCATCACATACTTCCGGATTCACCGGAAGATTTCCAGTAGATGCTTTGGATGCCTCCATCAGATCCTCAATCAGTTTTTTCAGACGGTTGGACTGTCGGTCAAGCACCTCAATGTACTCCCGCATTGTTTCACTCTCTGTCGGCTCCTTTTTGATCAGATCCACATAGTTGATAATGGAAGTAAGCGGTGTTTTAATATCATGGGAGACATTGGTGATCAGTTCGGTACGAAACCGCTCACTCTTCATTTTTTCTTCTACCGCCGCTGCAACTCCGGTCTGTACATTATTTAAATTTTCCGCATGTGTGCGCAGCTCATACATCATTTTTTCTGTATGGATCGGATGCGAATAATCACCTTTTGCAATCCGTTCCCCTCCGTCGAATATCTGTCGAAACTGCACCACAATCTTTAACAGTACGCCGTATTCCACAACTTTCCAGAGGAGATAGACCATGATAATTCCGCCATCCGCTCCGGCACACAGTAAAAGAAATGCTTCTATGAGGAAGACCACAAGAAATACAGCTGTGACTTTTACCGTCATAGACAGATTGGCCAAAAGTGCCAGTCTGATTTCATGCAGTTCTCTTTTTATCCGGCGAAACGGGTTTAAAAGCAGACGCAAAAGCGTATAATGCCAGAATTTTCCTGCACGGATTCTTACAATGATACTGATCACATATTCATACACAATCAGTTCTGCCAATGCAAACGCAATTGTAAAAAATGAAATACAGAATACGATTCCTGCATTTTGCATAAGCAGATCTCCCATATAAAGGCATACCATACCGCAGCCCAAAAACGCAAGTCCTGAGATTCCTGTATAAATACCAAATGGTATACGGTCAATCCATCGAATCTGTACCGTATCAGAACCACGTTTCCATCCTGCCGATGCAAATAGAATGCCAAGAGAAAACACCCACACAAGAACACTCAAAAGCAACCACAATCCCGAAATTTCCCGCACCTGTACCACAACGCCTGCAAGTGTGTGTGCTTTCTGGAAAAACTGTGTTTTCCCGGAATCAATCACAATATGGGTTTCACCTCCGACTTCCGGTGAAAACAAAGAGGATACCGTAGCAGTGCTTCCCTTCAGGGAATCCGCTACCGTAAGATAAAGCGTATATTCCGTCGCCTCTTTCTCCTGATGTGGATTATAATAAATACGACCCTGTTGATCTTCGTATGCAAATGAAAAATCCTGCCACTGGAATACCTTTGCTTTCGCATAGGTATCCGCAATGGATTCCTGCCGGATCGGGTAAATCCCATCCTTTTTTGACCATAAGTAACCTGCCTCTAACCCATCAAAATCAAACCGCAGCTCGGATGATTTTAAATACGGTTCGAGCTTACCTTTTTTCAGCTGTTCTCCATTTTCCGCGCAATATCTGCCACCATCGTCCGATTCCCGGTAAGTATATTCCACATACGGTTCAAGATCCGACTCCTCTGGAACCGCGTAAAAAGAAAAGGAATTGATCCGAAACAGGGTATCGCCCGCATAACAATAAATCACACCATTATCATAGATAAAATGATCCACCTGCGTATAATGCTTGACTTTTTGCATGTACTGTCCCCTGTTTCTTCCAAGCAGCATATCCCAGAAAGAACGATCATTGGTATGAAACTCATTTTCATCTGTAAATTTCAGCCAGGCAAGTGCGGTTTCCTTATTTAAAGAGGTACCCGTGTAATTTCCACAGACAAGTTCGGTTTCTTTTCCATTCGGCTTGTTTTTTACAAGTGAATAAACGATATTTCCGTCATCAAATTTTTTCAGGGCATCTGCTTCGTCCTGTTCTTTTGAAATGCCGGTAACCGCATCCCCCATCCAATACGCATAGCTTCTAAGCAGCTCCGTATCCAGTGTTTTTTCAATGTCTTTCTGTGAGCCCTGCAAATCACTGTTCATGCCTAATGTAACTGTCACCACACTGGTCACGCCCACCAAAAATCCACTTACAATCGCAAGTACCATAGCCAGTAATCTGATGCCCTGCGATGATTTCCAGTTTTTGGACACATATTCCGGCTTTTTGGATTTTTTATCCTTTTTCTCATTCATTTTCTACATCCTCCATCTTGTATCCCCGTCCCCATACGACTTTTAAATAGCGTGGCTCCGCAGGATTATATTCGAGTTTTTCCCGAAGGTGCCGGATATGTACGGCTACCGTGTTTTCGACGCCGCACGGGCTGCCCTTCCACACGGCCTCATAAATCTGTTTCGGTGAATATACTTCCCCCGGATGTTCCATCAGAAGTTTTAAAATATCGTACTCTGTTCTGGTCAGACTGACAGGTTCTCCGTCCAGAGTGACTTCCTTTAATTTATCATCCAGCTCGATGCCGCCGGCGGACAGTTTTGTCCTCACCTTCTGTCCGCTTCCAAGCAGCATATACCGCCGGATCTGGGATTTCACTCTCGCCTGCAGTTCCACTGGATTGAATGGTTTCGTCACATAATCGTCCGCGCCCACGGTAAGTCCGAGTACCTTATCGGTATCCTCACTTTTGGCCGTCAGTAAGATCACCGGAACATTGGAAATTTCACGGATTTTGCACATCGCTTCTATCCCGTCCATTTCCGGCATCATAATATCCATCAGAACCAGCTGGATATCCTCCCGGTTTATAATTTTTAAGGCTTCCTTTCCGTTATAAGCCGAAAACACCTGGTATCCTTCACTTTTTAAATAAATCTGCAAAGCAGAAACAATATCCTTTTCATCGTCACAAACTAAAACATTATACATAAAAAAACCGCCACCTCGTATTCATGATTAATCATAGATACATTGTAGCGGTTTTTTTCTTAATTTCCAATGGGGCAAACCTTTAAGGTTTGCTTAAAATCAGGAATTATTCTTATTTTGATATCTTTTCTTCTTTCAGCCATGCATCAACGCTCTCATACAGACGCTGCATTCCATCTTCAACAACCAGCTTGGAGGTAGCCACATTCACGCGCAAAAATCCTTCGCCTCCCCTGCCATACTGATTGCCTCCGCTGACATACAGACCGCTGGTTTTGCGGATAAATTTTACAAACTGCCGGCCACTCTCCGTGATTTTGCGGCAGTCCAGCCACATGAGGTAAGTAGCATCTCCTGCAACCGGATGGATGAGTGGAATTTTCTCCTGCAGAAATTCCGTCACATACTGCTTGTTCTTTTCCACATATTCCCGCAGTTCATCAAGCCATTCTTCCCCATATTGGAAAGCGGCAATCGTTGCCTGAATTGCAAAAGCGTTCGGTTCTGCTACTTCGTCGGTATTGAGCTGTCTCCACATTCTGTGATGCAGAATCGAGTTTTCTGCATAGACGGCAGCCGTCTGCAGCCCTGCCAGATTAAATGTCTTCGTCGGCGCAATGCAGGTAACACTGATGTCCCTGCAGGTATCATCCACAGAGGCAAACGGAATGTATTCTGTACCGGGTTTTGTCAGATCACAGTGAATTTCATCCGAGACAACAATGACATCATACTGCTTACATAATGCCCCGATCCGCGCCAGCGTCTCATAATCCCAGATGTTTCCTGCCGGATTCTGCGGATTACACAAAATCATAAGCGTCGTCTGCGGATCTGCCAGCTGCTGTTCAAGTTTTTCCCAGTCTACACGATATTCTTTTCCATCATAAAGCAGTTCATTTTCCACGACATTTCTTCCGTTATTACGAATGGAATTGAAGAAATTATTATAGACAGGTGTCTGAATCAGCACATTTTCTGCCGGAGTCGTCAGTTTTCGGACAGCCGAGGAAAGTGCAGGGATTACTCCCGTTGTAAAGATCAGCTTCTTTGGGTCCATCCGAAAATGATGACGCTTTTCCCACCAGTTTACATAGCTGTCCGCCCATTCGTCCGGGATGACAGAATATCCATATACCCCGTGCGCCACGCGCTGTACCAGTGCCTCCTGCACTTCCGGCACCGTCTCAAAATCCATATCTGCCACCCACATCGGGAGTTCTTTGCGATCCACATCCCACTTGAGGGAATTTGTGCCTCTGCGGTTTGGTATTTTATCAAAATTATATTTCATAATCATCAGGTCTCCTTTTTCTGTCTCTCTATAATGCCTTATCATACCACTTCTGCATCATTTCTTCAATCATTGCAGTACCATCAGAAACGGAAAAAGAAGGGAAAAAATACCTCTTTTTCCGGTATTTTTTCCCTTCTTTTGTAAACAATCACCGGGCTGCAGCAGTCTGTTTTCAGCCTTCGGTCTTTGTTGTGCTCTCTTTGGACTTATAATAATCCTCAAACTTCTGATTTGCAGCATCCAGTGTCTTCTGGCAGATGTCCGGAAGGTCTTTGCCCCATGCACCGGTTGCCTGCTTGAATCCCTTCTGCATGGCAGTCTGCATCTTCTTCATCTTTTCCACATCATCTCCGGCAAGGGCACTTGCAAAATCAAATAATCTCTCTGATGTCTGCTTTACTCCGTAATAGCCATCTTCGGAGATATCCTTCTGCGCCTGTGCCTTTGTTGCTGCATCAACCGTGAAATCCCCTTTTGCAAGGAACTTCCATATATCATCGCTGTTTGTTCCGTTTGCAACAGAAGAAGTAGCTGCCTGACCGGTCATCATTTTCTGCACGATGCTGATCAGCTGCTGCTGTCTGGACTGTGTATCCGCTTTCATCTGCTGTACGAGTGCTGCACGATCCTCAGCGCTCATCTTATTAATCGAATAGGTTGCTTTCTTATTGTCCTTGCTGCTGTCTGATTTATCATAGACTACACCGCTCTCATTTTTTCCTTCCGTCTTTGCCGTGGAGTCCTTCTTTGCAGCCGTCTCATTTTTGGTCACCGCATCGTTTTTATAGGATGCGTATACCTCTGTCTGCGTGTTTAACAAACCTGTTGTGTTTACACCCATACTCTCATCCTCCTTGAATTCTACCGGTCAATTCCATTTGTTTCCGGTTAAACTATGTTGGTATCTACTATAGATATCGGTTCTTTTCACAGAATCTTTATAGTTTGCTTTATTTTTGTTTCACAGTGACACGATAGGTCTTTCCAACGGCAGATTTTGTTCTGGCCTTCACCATCACATAGAGTTTCTGCCCCTTTGCAGCTTTTACGGTAAACTTCTGTCCGGTCTGTGCATAATCTTCCTGTTTGACCAGCTTCTTTTTCTGATTATATACACACACATTCCAGTATCCGCTGTCAGGAAGGCTTACTTGTATGGTCACCTTTCCCTTCTTTGCAGCCTTATATACAAAATAATCTTTATCCTTTACCGCATAATTATTCGCACTACAGGTCTTATTCTTTTTTACAGTTGTAGCTGTGGCAAAAGAATCATTGTATTCCTGTTCCCAGTTATCAGCCTTGTACTGATTGACTGTCACCGTGTATTCGTGTCCGCACGCATAATCATTGATATTCCGTTCTACCTTCAGGTAAATCTCTTTGCCTTTCCGGAAACCGAGCTTTGCAGTGGAAATCTGCAGATCATCCTCTGTTTCCACGGTCTGAAGCAGCTTCTTTTTCTCATCATATACGGAAAGTTTCCAGTACTGATTGTTTCCACCGTCCGCATTTGTAAATTTGAAATTGAAATATCCACTGCCCGTGGCAACGTAGCGGTAGTAATCCACATCTTTTTTGCTGTTGATACTTCCATGCAGTGTCTTTCCGGCGGTAAGATCCGTGGCAAGTGCCATGATATCGTTGGATTCCTTTTCCCAGCCTTCCGTTGCATAGTAATTGGAACGGATCCTGTACTGGTTTCCAACGCCGTAGCAGGTAACTTTCACATACACTTTTGCTCCCACCGGGAGGACATATTTACCGGAGGATACGGTTCTTGTATTGGTATCCTTCTGCAGTTCATTCATATTTTCATCATACAGATACAGATTCCAGAGTGCGGAAGATCCCTCCCCCTGAAAATCATATGTGAAATATCCGTTTTCCGGAATGGTATACTCATACCAGTCCACATCCAAAGCTTTGTAAGAACTTCCATTGATCCAGGTGCCGTTCTGCAGGCTTGTCGCTGCCACCTGCGTATCGTTGTCTTCCTGTTCCCACTGTGCACTCTCCGTTGTTTTCACCTGAAGGGAATACTGATAATCCTGTGTCAGCTGATAATCTAAAATGGTAATATCCGTAGATTTCACACGCTCAACTTTGATATATACGCTTTTGCCCGGTCTGAAATTATAAATTCTTGATGTATAATTGGATGCCAGAGGTTTTGTTTCCAGTTCCTGATTTCCATTGTCCGCATCATATACGGAAAAATTCCACTTTCCTTTTCCGCTTGTCTGTGCAAGATTTACAGTAAAATATCCGGCTTTTTCCGCAGTATACTTATAAAAGTGAACATTATTGGAAGTAGACAGCGTATCATACACCACCGTATCTGACTTCAGCACCTCTGCTTTGGTATAGCTGCTGTATGTGCCGGTCGGTGTCTGATTGGTGGAAATAGATACATTGTCCGCTTTTACCGCCACCGGTGCCGCTGTAAAAACACAGCAGCATGCCAGCAGCAATGCCAGACCTCTTTTTTTCATGTTATGATTCATACGCATATTCCCTCTTTTACAGAGCTTTGATACGCTCCAGTGCCTTTACGGTGTTTTCATAATTTCCAAATGCAGTCAGTCGGAAATATCCTTCTCCGCTCGGTCCGAAACCGGATCCCGGAGTACCAACAACATTTGCATTCTCCAGCAGATAATCAAAGAACTCCCAGGAAGTCATCTGATCCGGAGTCTTTAACCAGATGTATGGTGCATTTACACCACCAAATACGGTATATCCGGCATCCTTTAATCCTTCCTTAATTGTCTTTGCATTCTTCATATAGTAAGCAACCTGCTCCTTTAACTGTGCTTTTCCTTCCTCAGAATATACAGCCTCACCGGCACGCTGCACAATGTACGGAGCACCGTTGAATTTGGTTCCGTGACGTCTTGCCCACATGTCGTGCAAAGAAACTTCCCCGCACTTTAAATCCTTCGGAACTACGGTATATCCAAGACGAACACCGGTAAATCCTGCATTCTTTGAGAAACTGTGCAGCTCAATGGCGCAGGTTCTTGCACCCTTGCACTCATAAATGGAATGTGCCACATTGTCCTCACTGATATAAGCTTCATAAGCGGCATCATAAATGATTACGGCGCCAACTTTATTGGCATAGTCCACCCATTCCTGCAACTGATCCTTTGTAAGCGTTGTTCCGGTCGGGTTATTCGGCAGACACAGATAGATTATGTCCGGTGTCTTCTTAGGAAACTCCGGTACGAAATGATTTTCTGCTGTACATGGCATGTAAATGACATCGCTCCATGTGCCGGTCTCCTTGTCGTAAGTACCGGTTCTTCCAGCCATAACGTTGGAATCCACATAAACCGGGTATACCGGATCACAGACCGCAATCTTGTTATCCTGTCCGAAAATCTCCTGAATATTTCCGGAATCGCTCTTTGCTCCGTCAGACACAAAAATTTCATCTGCTGCAACCTCACAGCCTCTTGCTGCATAATCATTCTCTGCGATTGCCTTGCGCAAAAATTCATATCCCAGATCCGGTGCATAGCCGTGGAATGTCTCGGCATGTCCCATCTCATCTACCGCTTTATGCATAGCCTCAATGATTGCAGGAGCCAGTGGCTGTGTAACATCACCGATTCCCAGACGGATAATGTTCTTGTCCGGATTTGCCTCCTGATATGCATTTACTTTTTTTGCAATTGTGCTGAATAAATAGCTGCCCGGCAGCTTCTGATAATTTTCATTTACATGAAACATAATTTCGTTCTCCTTCTCTAATTTTCCATCAGTATCACTTTAACATTTTCTTCTTTTAATGTAAAGACCAGCCAAAAAAGCCAGATAAGATCCTTACCCTTCCTGCAGAAGACTTAAGATCATCTGTGCCACCTCGACCAGGCCGGTTCCGTTGTCCATACTTCTTTTCTGAATATATTTATGTGCTTCCTCTTCCGTAAAAGAGTTTCGTGCCATAAGGAGTTCCTTTGCCTTGCGAATGATCTGCTGATCCTCCTGCGAACGGTGTTTCGGCTGCTGCCGCATTCTCCTTCTGCGCCTCTGGATATCTCCCTCCATCATTTCAATTGTCTGCAACAGTTCATGCACTTTCATCGGCATGGAAAGACAGACCAGATTGCTTACCTCTCTCTCCTGAATGGAAGACGGAGAAGCGATCAGAAGCATCTGAAACTCCGGTGGCAGATAATCGTGAATTTCCATATACATCATATCCATAAACCGGCATCCGCAGATCAGTATTCCACACTCCAGATTGTTTACGCTTGCCAGTGCCTGCGCACCGGTAGTACAGACTGCCTGCACGGAATACCCGCTCTGTGTCAATATTTTTTTTATGCCCACTGCCACTTCCGGTTTCGAAAAGGCAATTACAATGTTACTCACGATCCGATCTCCCGTTAAATCTTATACAGATACTCTTCGATCTCCCAGCCGGTTACCTGTGTACGGTACTGCATCCATTCTACCTCTTTTGCCTCGATCAGTTTGCTGCTGATATGTTCTCCAAGCACTTCTTTTATAAAAGCATCTTTCTGCAATTCACAGATGGCCGCATGAAGATCGGCCGGAAGCGACTCGATTCCTCTGCTTGCTTTTTCTTCCTCCTTCAGTTCATAGACATTTTCCGGCACTTCTTCCGGTGGCTCAATTTTATTTCTGATACCGTCAATTCCGGCTGCAAGACATACCGCAAGGGCCAGATACGGATTGGCTGCCGGGTCCGGGCTGCGCAGTTCCACACGGGTTTCCTCTCCCCGGGAAGCAGGAATACGGATGAGCGGGCTGCGGTTTGTCGCAGACCATGCAATATAACATGGTGCCTCATATCCAGGTACCAGCCGCTTATAGGAATTTACCAGCGGATTCATGATAAGAGTCACACCTTTCATGTGCTTCATGATACCGCCAATAAAATAATAGGCTTCTTTACTCAGGCCCATTTTTCCATCCGGATCGCGGAAAATATTATGTCCGTCTTTGGACAGGGACATATTGATATGCATTCCGGAACCATTAATCCCGTATTTCGGCTTCGGCATAAAGCTTGCAAACAGACCGTGCCGCTTGGCAATTGTCTTAACCGCCAGTTTGAATGTCATGATATTATCTGCCGTCTGCAGTGCCTCATCATACTTAAAGTCAATCTCATGCTGTGCGGGTGCTACCTCATGGTGGGAAGCTTCGATCTCATACCCCATATCTTCAAGTGTCAGCACCATATCACGTCTGGCATTTTCTCCCAGGTCTACCGGACCGAGATCAAAATATCCGGCTTTTTCGTGGGAAAGTGTTGTCGGCTGGCCATTCTCATCCTGATGAAACAGGAAAAACTCACACTCCGGTCCTACATTAAATGTATATCCAAGGTTTTTTGCTTCCTCAATCTGACGTTTTAAGATATAACGGGAGTCCCCCGTAAACGGTGTTTTGTCTGCACAGTAAATATCACAGATAATACGTGCTACTTTTCCCTGCTGCGGGCGCCATGGGAAAATGGTAAATGTGTCCAGATCCGGATACAGATACATGTCTGACTCCTCAATCCGTACAAATCCCTCAATGGAAGAACCGTCAAACATACACTTGTTATTCAATGCTTTCTCCAGCTGACTGGATGTAATTGCTACATTCTTTAATGTTCCGAAAATATCCGTAAACTGCAGACGGATGAATTCCACATCCTCTTCTTCCACAATTCTGAAAATATCTTCCTTGGTATATCTGCTCATATACTTTTCTCCTTTTCTGCGTTACATTTGCTGATATATGTTAATACCTGTTCATAAGACATCGGACCGCCAAACAGATCCAGCGCACTTCCAATGGTGACGTTCAGCCGGTTTCTTCCAAGCTGTGAAATTTCTTCCAGATCTTTAAAACTGTGAACGCCTCCGGCATAGGTGATCGGAATTTTTCCCCAGTCTCCCAGAAACTGTGCCAGGGGTTTTTCAATTCCACCGGATTTTCCTTCCACATCCACGGCATGCACCAGAAACTCGCTGCACCGGGAACTCAGTTTTTCCAGAAGTTCATTCGTCACACGCTCGGTGGTAAATTTCTGCCACCGGTCGGTTACAATATAATAGCCCGGTTCTTCTGCATCTGCCCGGTATCTGCACGACAGATCAAGTACCAGATGTTCCTTTCCCACAGCCTGTTCCAGCCGGTTCAGACAATCATAGTCAATCCGTCCGTCCCGGAAAACAAACGAAGTCACAATCACTGCAGATGCGCCAGCTTCCAGAAATTCGGACGCATTGGCATCGGTAATTCCTCCGCCGACCTGCAATCCCCCCGGATAGGCACGCAGAGCCGCCAGCGCCTGATTTTTGGTTTCCTCATAATAAGGGCTGTCTTTTGCATTCAGTAAAATGATATGTCCGCCACAGATCCCCCGGCTCTGATACATCCGTGCATAAAACGGTGCATCCTGCCCGGAGACAAAATTTTCACTTGCCTGATCTCCGACATCCCGCAGACTGCTTCCGACAATCTGTTTTACCTTTCCGTTGTGAATATCAATACATGGTCTGAATTCCATCCGATTTTGTCCTCTTTTCAAAAAATGGGCATAGAAAGACCCTGCTGAGGCCCCCTTGCCCTTATTGTTGTATATCTTCACTGTTTATGCTGTTTCTCCGCTATCATAACATAATTTTTACTTGACAGCAATCCATTATTTTGCTATCATCATTAAAATTGTTATTGTACATAATAGGTGTTTTGGACGATAACAGACGTTACACAAAATTACATACAAACTACATATAATAGAAGAAAGCGAGGATTTTAGAAAATGGGAACTATTATCGGCGAAGGAATTACATTTGATGACGTTCTTCTGGTTCCTCAGTATTCTGAGGTTACACCAAACCTGATCGATCTGAAGACTCATCTGACAAAGAAGATCGTACTGAACATTCCTATGATGAGTGCAGCCATGGATACCGTTACGGAGTCAAAAATGGCGATTGCAATGGCAAGACAGGGTGGTATCGGAATCATTCATAAAAACATGTCCATTGAAGCACAGGCAGATGAGGTCGATAAGGTAAAGCGTTCAGAAAACGGTGTTATCACAGACCCATTTTTCTTATCTCCAGACAATACATTACAGGATGCTGACAACCTGATGGCAAAGTTCCGTATCTCCGGTGTTCCGATCACAGAGAACGGTCGTCTGGTCGGCATCATCACGAACCGTGACTTAAAGTTCGAAACCGATTTCACAAAGAAAATCAGTGAATCTATGACCTCCGAAGGTCTGATCACCGCTCCGGAAGGAATTACCTTAGAAGAAGCCAAAAAGATTCTTGCAAAAGCCAGAAAAGAAAAACTTCCGATTGTTGACAAGGATTTCAACTTAAAAGGTCTGATCACCATCAAAGATATTGAAAAACAGATCAAGTATCCGCTTTCTGCAAAGGATGATCAGGGACGTCTTCTCTGCGGTGCCGGTGTCGGTATCACCGGAAACATGATGGAGCGTGTCGATGCCCTGGTTGCTGCCCATGTCGATGTCATCGTTGTCGATTCCGCACACGGTCATTCCAAAAACATTCTGGAAGCCGTAAAGAAGATCAAGGCAAAATACCCGGATCTGCAGGTTATCGCCGGAAACATTGCAACCGGTGCTGCTGCACAGGCACTGATTGATGCCGGAGCTGATGCAGTTAAAGTTGGTATCGGACCTGGTTCTATCTGTACCACACGTGTAGTTGCAGGTATCGGTGTTCCGCAGATCACAGCAGTTATGGACTGCTATGAAGTTGCCAACCGCTATGGCATTCCGGTTATTGCAGATGGTGGTATCAAATATTCAGGAGATATCACGAAAGCCATCGCAGCAGGAGCTAATGTTTGCATGATGGGAAGCATGTTCGCAGGATGCGATGAGAGCCCGGGAACATTCGAACTGTATCAGGGAAGAAAATATAAAGTATACCGTGGTATGGGATCTATCGCTGCTATGGAGAATGGAAGTAAAGACCGTTATTTCCAGGAGAATGCGAAGAAGCTTGTTCCGGAAGGTGTAGAAGGACGTGTTGCTTACAAGGGACATGTGGAGGACACTGTATTCCAGCTTATGGGTGGTCTTCGTTCCGGTATGGGTTACTGTGGAGCCGAGAATATCGAAACTCTTAAGACTACAGGAAGATTTATTAAGATTTCTGCTGCTTCCCTTAAGGAATCACATCCTCATGATATCCATATTACAAAGGAAGCTCCGAACTATAGCGTAGATGATAAATAAATAACAGAAAGATATGCCCGGCTGGCAGCAGGGAAGGATCCGGTTGGTGATCTTTTCACTGCTCCTGCGGGGCATCTTTTTTTCCAAAAACAGGTGACCAAAGAGAAGATGATTTCGAAAAAGGGGAACAGCGAAACAAAGAAAACTGGAAAAACAACCCAGACCACAGTACGAAAAAGTGCCAGACCTTCCCGTACAGTACAAAAGACCTCACCGGCAAAGCCTCGAAAAAAGAAGGTATCTGTCAGAAGGGCCGGAACCCGTAAGTCTTCCAGAACCCGCAGAGTTTTTCAGAGAAATCTGAGAGTATTTCTGGCTTTTCTGGTATTTCTGGCAGTTGTGGGGGTAATTGCAGGATACTGGATGAGCCGACAGCAGGAAGAACAGACAGCACAGACAGAAAGTGACAGTGGGAGCACAGACGGTCCTGAAAAGTGGATGCAGGAGGGAGCTCCTTATATTGATGTAGAGCTTCTCACGCCCAATGAATATTCCAGACCTCAGATCCCTATCAGCAGTGTGCAGTATATCGCAATCCATTATACTGCTAATCCAGGGGCGACAGCCATGGCCAACAGGGATTACTTTGAAAACCTGGCCAGTACCCAGGAAACAAAGGTGAGCAGTCATTTTGTGGTAGGACTGGAGGGGGAAGTGGTCCAGTGTATTCCTACATCGGAGATGTCCTATGCGACCAATTCAAGGAATGTGGATACACTTTCCATAGAGTGCTGCCACGCAGATGAAACGGGGAAATTTAATGATTCTACCTATGATTCGGTGGTGAAGCTGACCGCATGGCTGTGCACCAGATTCGGACTGACATCCGAAAATGTGATCCGGCATTATGATGTCACAGGTAAGGACTGTCCGAAATACTATGTGGAGAATCCGGATGCATGGGCGCAGATGAAAGGAGATATTGCAGCGCAGATTGAAACGGATTATGCGCTTCAGAGTAATTAAAAGAGGTAACATAACAGAACGGTAGCAGCAGAATTACCGGGTATGGAGCGAAGAGCAACAAAATAGAAAATCAGCATGAAAAAAAATTTTTTGTCTTGAAATCCCGGAAGAAGTATTGTACTATAATAACAGCGTGTGAGTTTTTCACAACAGTGCCTGCATGACTGGCGGAAGTAGGATTACCTACAGGGAGTG
>ERZ857965.2138-NODE-2138-length-17511-cov-3.163440_pt1 | contig 17511 bp, 10 predicted proteins | sample MGYA00519758_ERZ857965 | MGnify/ENA primary metagenome ERZ857965 (study PRJEB31778, sample SAMEA3449381) | human gut metagenome | biome: human gut; feature: human-associated habitat; material: faeces | place: United Kingdom | collected 2010/2012 ... | reverse complement strand
AGGCAGCAAGAAAAGCGGCCGAGGAAGCAGCTAAGAAGGCAGCAGCAGAAGAAGCTGCAAAGAAAGCACAGGAAGAAGCAAACAAAAAAGCAGCAGATGAGGCAGCTAAGAAAGCAGCAGAAGCAAGCAAGAAATCTTCCTCTACTTCCGGCAGTAATACAGCTGCAAGTTCCGGTTCTTCCACAAGCAGTAAAAACAATACATCAGGCAGCAGCTCAAGTGCAGCAACATCCAAGGACAACGGAAGTTCTTCTTCCAGTTCATCAGGAAGCTCAGGCAGCAGCGTATCATATAACCCGACAGGACAGTCCGTTGTTAATTACGCATGCCAGTTTGTTGGCAATCCTTATGTATGGGGTGGTACAAGCCTGACAAACGGTGCTGACTGTTCCGGATTTATCATGAGTATATATGCAAAGTTTGGTGTATCCCTTCCGCATTCCTCCGGAGCAATGGCAGGCTGTGGTCGTGGAGTTTCCTACTCTGAGGCAATGCCTGGAGATATTATCTGCTACGCAGGTCATGTAGCGATCTACATGGGCGGTGGACAGATCGTACATGCAAGTAACGCAAAAGACGGTATTAAGATCAGTGGAAACGCTGCGTACAGACCGATCGTTGCAGTTCGTCGTGTGCTGTAATCAGAACAATAGTAACAATTATGAGAGTCATATCTGAAAAAGATATGGCTCTTTTTTTGTTCAATAATCTATTCCGCTTTAACGTGGCATTTTATTGTAGTTCCGAATTTGACAAAATAAATGATGAAATCAACACAAAAGAACGAGCCGATAAAAAAACGAATCGTTATAATTAGAACAAAAGAGACTGAGATAGTCTGTATGCAGACGGAACAGGCTACATTGCCGGAAGGAGGTAGATAATGAAGAATCGAAAAAAACAGCTTATGAAGATCGGAGCTGTCATAGCGGTGATTGCAGTTGCAGGAATTGCCGGCGGAGTCGTCATATACAAGTGTGCCAATCGATTCGATCTGACTGTAGCCGGTGATCCGATCAGTAAGGAAGAGTATGTGAACTGCATGAATTCCGTGGAATATGATACAAAGATGCAGATCCAACAGGATTATGATGCCGTATACGGAACGGATTTCTGGGAAAAGCAATACGACGGACAATACGGCTATGAGATCCTCACCCGGAATACAGTAGAACAGTTAAAATACATCCATGCAGTATATGATCTTGCCGAAGAAAACGGAGATGTAGCAGACAGCAGCTATGAGGCTCTGGAAAAACGCTGGAAGGATGGTAATGCGGAGCGAGGCGAGAAAGTAAAAAAAGGTGAAGTGATCTACGGACTGAAAGAGTATACCTTTCAGCTGTATCTGGACTATGAGCTCAGTACTCTGAAAGAGAAATACTGTAACGATACATCCCGGGAGGGAATGCAACTGACGGAAGACGAGGTTCTTCAGCACTACCGGAGTCGCAACTGGATATTTGGAGGCAGCGAAGAAAACGCTGACCTGGAGACAGCAAGAATAGCAGTCGAAAGAGAACTGCGTGAACAGAAATACGATGATATGATCACGCAGCGTGAAAACGGTTCTCAGGTGGAAGGAAACATGAAAGATGTGAACCGATACACCTTGAAGAATATACAATAATGGAAGGAGAAAAGGTATGAAGAAAAGATGGATGAGCGGTACGTTAGCACTTCTGCTTGCAGGAACAACAGTCGCATCAATGATGCCGGCAGTATCTGTTAAAGCTGAGGGGAATACCGCAACCGGAACAACATATTATGTTGATTCCAAAGAGGGAAAAAATAGCAATGATGGAACAGCAGAAAACAAGGCGTTCCAGACACTTGACAAAGTAAATGAACTGAACCTTGAGCCGGGAGATACAGTTCTTCTGAAAAAGGGATCTGTGTTTGAGGATCAGGCTCTTAAGTTTACAAAAGAGGATAGCGGTACTGTAGAAGCACCGGTAAAAATATCTACTTATGGCGAGGGAAGCAGACCGCAGATCAATACAAATGGTCATGGCTTATGGGAGTTAAACTATGGTACTCCGCTGGATAACCAGAACCATAAATGGAAAGGTACTGTATCTTCCAGTATTTTAATTGAAGATGCTGAATACCTTGAAATCGAAGGTCTTGAGCTGACAAACGACAGAAACAGTGCAACCGATACCGAAAAAGATAAAGCGTATAATGATGCATATGCAATGGATCGAACCGGTGTTGCCGGAGTTGCAAAAGACAATGGGACTGTAGATCATATCGTATTAAATGATCTTTATATTCATAACGTAACAGGTAACGTTTATAACAAACACATGACAAATGGTGGTATCTATTTCATCGTTGCAAAACCAACGAATGAAGGCGAAACCGGAATCGCAAGATACAATGATATCCAGATTAGAAACTGTTCTCTGGATACTGTAAACCGTTGGGGAATTGCAGTTGGATACACATATCAGTGGAGACAGTTCACAACAGGTGCATTATCAGATGCAACAATGGCAAAATATGCTTCATCTAATGTTGTGATCGAGAACAACTATCTGAACCATGTAGGTGGAGATGCCATCACAACCATGTATCTGGACAGACCACTGGTTCAGTATAATGTGTCAGAGAACGCAGCTGAACAGATTAATACTAAAGATTATTCACAGCAGCAGCCAAGTCTCGATGCAAATGGTAATGAAAACGGTAAACAATGGGTTAATGCAGGACGAGTGGCAGCAGCTATCTGGCCATGGAAGTGTAAAAATGCAATCTTCCAGTACAATGAGTGCTTCAGAACATTACATGCCTCCGATGGTAATGGCGACGGACAGCCTTGGGATGCTGACTATGGTGATGGAACAAACTATCAGTACAATTACAGTCATGGCAATACAGCAAGTACCATCATGTTCTGTGGGCCAGAGTCCATTAACAATACATTCCGTTACAACATCAGTCAGTATGAAGATATGGGACCTCTGGATCCGGCCGGTAACTCCGGAAACTGCCAGGTTTACAACAACACATTCTATATCAAAGAAGGTCTCAATACCATCTGGCACAGAAGCCATGGCAATGGTGGTCCTGTAGATATGGAAAATAATATTTTCTACTTCGCAGGTAATACACCGGTTGCAGTAAACGACTGGAATCCTAGCGGAAATAAGACCTTCAGCAATAACTTATATTACAACGTAAGCACCTATCCGAATGATGCAAATGCTGTAAAAGTGAATGCAGGGACAGAAGTACTTGTGAATCCAGGTTCCGGTCCGGATTCTGTAGCGACAGATAAGAGCGCAAGAAGACATGAAGATCCAACCGCTACAACAGTATTTGACGGATACAAACTTGCAGAAAACTCTCCTGCAATCAATGCCGGTAAAGTAGTGGTTGACAGAAATGGTTATACCATCGATCATGACTTCTTCGGTCACAAGATCACAGCAGTACCGGAGATCGGAGCAGCAGAAAGTGATGCAGTGGCAGCACTTGTACTGAGATCCAATGTGTATACTGTTTCCGGAACAACCGTAAGTGACCTTCCGAAAAATACAACAGTAGAAGACTTCCTTAAAAACGTTATCATCGATGCAGGTGTTACCGTTACGATCAAAGAGGGTGAGAAGGAACTTATTGCAACAGATATCGTAAAAGGAGGAGCAACAATCACTCTTTCTTATGAAGGAATGGAAAGTGTCACTTATACAGTTGTTGCAAGTTCTGATAAAGAATTAAAAGATTGTTACTATGAAGTAAAAGGAACAACCATGAGCGTTCCTTATACAGACAAAAATCCGGCTACCGTAAAAGAGGTAAAAGCAAATATCACAGTAGCAGACACAGCAACGGTTTCTGTATTAAACGGTGAAAACGAACTGGCAGATACAGATAACGTAGTAGCAGGAATGATTCTTCGTATCACTGCTGAAAACGGAGATACAAACGATTATATAATCGCTCAGAAAAATACATACAACTGGACTTTAGATTATGTAAATGGACAACAGGGAAATGTCTGGTTCGGCCAGATGAAAAGAGGAACCGGCGACTGGGCAAATATGACAGAAGTTGACCACGATAGATGGCCAAACTGGGCAGTAAATACTTATTATGGTCCTGGTATTGATGCACCACAGGGAACAATTACAACAACAAATCCATCTGTTCACGGTTTACTTTCTGCACCGCCAAGCACAGATATCTCTACTGCAATGGCATATCGAGTACCGAAGAGCGGAACCGTTACGTTCAATGTAAAAGATGACGAGCCATACCTTCGTCAAAATGGAAATGCAAACGGAACTGTTACCTTAGGTCTCTATGTAAATGGCACAGAGAAGAAGAGTGTAACGCTTGCAAATAGTAAAGAGAAAGTGGGAGATTGGGAAAAACCGGAAGAGCTTGAAGTGGCTCAGGGTGACATCATCCGTGTAGTAGTAAAATGTAACGGAAACCCAAGCAAACCATCTGCTCATATTACACCGATTATTACTTACGTGGATAAAGCTGCTGCAGATAAAGAAGCCCCAACAGTTCCGGCTGATGTAAAAGCAACAGAAGTAACAGTGACAACTGCAAAAATCACATGGAGCGAATCCACCGATAATGTAAGTGTAGCCGGATACAATGTCTATGTAAATGAAACAAAAGTAAATGATGCACTTGTAACAGGTACTGAATACAGTTTAACAGATCTTACCGCAGCTACGGAGTACAGTGTAACTGTAACAGCAGTGGATGCAGCAGAAAATGAATCTGCAAAATCCGAAGCGGTGGTATTTACAACAGAAGCAGAAAAAGATACCCAAGCGCCAACTGCACCAACAGACGTAAAAGCAACAGAAGTAACCGAAACAACCGCAAAAGTTACATGGAGCGAAGCGACCGATAATGTAGGTGTCGTTGGATATAACGTATACTTAAATGAAACAAAAGTAAATGACGCATTTGTAACAGGTACTGAATATGCGTTAACCGGGCTTACAGAAGCAACCGAATACACAGTAAGAGTAACTGCAGTGGACGCAGCAGAAAATGAATCTAAGAGATCTGAAGCAGCTACATTTACAACACCAAAAACACAGGATACCGAAGTACCATCTGTACCGGCAGGTGTAGCAGCATCAGACGTGACACAGACAGGAGCAAAGATTACCTGGACAGCATCTACAGATAATGTAGGAGTAGCCGGATATAACGTATATCTGGGTGAATCCAAAGTAAACACTTCACCTGTAACGGTTACAGAATATGCATTAACCGGACTTACAGCAAATACAGGATATACAGTAAGCGTAAGCGCAGTGGATGCAGCAGGCAATGAATCTGCAAAATCTGAAGCAGCATCATTTACCACATTAGAAGCAGAAGAAGAAAAAGATACCGAGGTACCAGGCGTACCAACGAATGTATCTGCAGCAGATGTGACACAGACAGGAGCAAAAGTTACCTGGAGTGAAGCAACAGACAATGTAGGTGTAGCAGGATACAACGTATATGTAAATGAGGCAAAAGTAAATGAGGAACTTGTAGCAGGTACTGAATTTGCACTGACAGGGCTTACAGAAGCAACTGAATATACAGTAAGAGTAAGTGCAGTGGATGCAGCAGGAAATGAATCTGCAAGATCTGAAGCAGCGACATTTACGACATTAGAAAGTGAAAAACCTGCCCCGGAAAAACCATCCGCTCCTACGAATGTAAAAGTATCTGAAATTACTCATACCACAGCAATCGTTACCTGGGAACCGGCTGCAGAAAGAGCGATGGCACCTGGATACAATGTATATCTGGATGATAAAAGACAGAATGAATTGCCTATAGAAGGAACAGAGTACAAGTTGACTGGCCTTAAGGTAGGAACCAGATACAATGTAGCCGTAACAGTAGTAGATGTAGATGGAATAGAATCTGACAGAACAGAAGAAGTAGAAGATACATTTATAACAAAGGCAGATAAAGATAAACTGCAGGAGACCGCAAAAGATGTAGACAAAGTTCTGGAAAACAAAGGAAACTATACAGAGGAATCTCTGAAAAATCTGGAGGAAGTCTACAAGAAGTATCAGGAAGTACTGAATGGTGACAATGTAACTCAGGAAGAAGTAGAAAAAGCAAATGCCGAAATCAAAAAAGCTTTCGATGAACTGAAAGTAAAAGACGATGGCAAGAAGGATGACGGCAAAAAAGACGACGGAAAACAGGATGATGGAAAACAGGACGATGGAAAGAAGGAAGATCCAAAGAAAGATCCGACTCCTACTCCGGGACCTGTAACACCAACCCCAACTACAACACCAACCCCAACCACGAGTACTACACCACAGTCAGGCGCAAAACCTGCAGCACCTTCCGGTAATACCAACACAGGAAGCACCAATGCAGGTGGAACAACCACAGGCAGCACATCTACAGCCAGAGCTGCAAAAACGGGTGATACAGCCAATGCAGCAGCCTGGTTATTTACCTTGGCAGCATCTGCGGTTGCAGGAACTGTCGTTGTAAAACGTAAAAGAGAGGATTAAGCAGGCGTTAACCGATCGTTTCGGATGCAGAACTCAGATTTGCATCCGAACGGTTTTGGATTATTTGGCAAATAGAAAAGAGATGGAGTAAACATGTTTGCATTGATAATTATTTTAACAACCATGATATTTTTGACTTGTGCTTTTGGGGCTTTCTGTTTGTGTAAAGAATCCATAAACTGGAGAAGCGAACAGATGGGGTATGATCTGGAAGAGAGTCTGCAGAGAAAGAAAAAGAATACCTGTATGTTAGAAATAGAACATACTGGCAGCAAAGCGTAAAAATAATGCCACCGGATATCCGGTGGCGTTATTTTTTAGATGGCCTTCCTGTACTGGGAGGGTGTCTCATTGATGATGCTCATAAACACCTTCGAGTAATGCTGGGAGTCTGTAAATCCGACTTGCAGAGCAATCTCCGTCAGTGTCAAATCAGTAGTCTGCATTAGTCGGATGGATCGGTTGATGCGGTAGATATTAATGTAGTTTGATAGTGTAACTCCCATATAGCTCTTGAACAGCTTACTCAGATAGCGGACTGAGATCTGTAATTGCCGGGCAATATCTTCCTGCAGGATTTTGGTGTTAAAATGTTCGTGAATATAATTCAGTGCATAGGCTACATAACTGTTTTTCAGCTGTGGGTCTGTGTATTCGTGCACCGGATTCGTATGATCCAGAATATAAAGCATCAGATTCATCATGGAAACATTAAGATTGGCAGCTGTAAACAGACTTTCACAAGAAGCATTCAGGTCAATAAGCTTCTGAATATGACCATCTATCACAGTATCCGATCTGAGCCTGTAATAAAAATGCAAAGAAAACAGGATAGCATGAAGCAAGGTAATCGGGACAATTCCATCATCTTCAAGCACAACAGTGGAAAACATATCAGGGTCATAATGAATATGCTGGAATTCGCAGTCTGAAGTATCATTCAGATAGAAAGAGTGTACAACATCCGGAAGGATCATAATAAAATCACCTTCGGTGCAATGAATGGTCTCCGATTGGATATCCATATAGCATTCCCCGGAAAGTATCCGATAGATCTCGATACTTGTATGCATGTGCCGAATAAAACGATACCCTGCCTTTCGATATTCTACAACCGCTCCGGTTAAAATAGAATCCGATAGTGTGATCTGGGCGGAGACTTCAGTATTCCGTCGTGCGGGAGAAGGATCGGACTGAGCCGGATGTATAGCCGGTGTAGGTACAACGCTTTTTTTATTCATGTCTGCAAGCCTCCCAATGTAAGTAAAGTAAGTAAAATGTAACTGTTCAGCACCTTCACAGTGGCTGTTGAATAGTTACTGTAAAATTAATTTTATTCTATATATCATTATAACAGATGAAAGTAATAATACATAGAATAATAGAAAAAACATGTTTAAAAACTGGGAAATATGCAACGGTCCCATGGAAAAATAAAGAAAAAGAAACTGATATTATGGCATATTGCACTGGTAAAGCGTGAAAGAATTGTATAAAATGACGAAATAAACACGATAGATACTATCGGCCGAAAATGGAGAAAGTTGGCAATCCGTGCCGGGTACTGCGTGAGATCAACGACCATGACCGGGAGTATTATTATAAAGAGTATAAGATTCCGGAGGAACTGTTAAAATTAAAGAGGAATAAAGAAGAATAATTGAGATAACCTTCGAATGGATGTAAGATAAAGAAGTCCGATTCGAAGGTTTTTCTGATATATCATGTTGTGAGCAGGAACTGCGGATGTGTGCTATTCTGGTTGCAGAAAATTTATATATTTTATAAAATAATGAGAAAATAAGTGCAATAAGAAAATCAAGAATTGACAATGAAACGAAGCAAAGTATATACTATCGAAAGTTAGAAAGGACTAATAAGAGGTTGGCGAATGAACTTAAAAAAGGCATTGATCGTCTGTATGATCCCTGCGTTTGTGATCAGCGGATGTGTTAAGACAACGAAGGAAGAGGCGAATAATACAACGAATCAGGAAACCCTTGCCCAAGTATCTGGACAGGGCACAGAGCAGGATACAGAGAGTTCGGGAACGGAAGCATCGAGTGACGACGAGAGTCAGGATGCAGAAGTGTCCCGGGATCTCTTTGCTATGGACACCTATATGACACTGACTGCATATGGGGAGCATGCTCAGGAGGCAGTTGACAAGGCGGCAGAGAGAGTGGAAGCTCTGGATGCCCTTCTTTCCACCGGAGATGAGAACAGTGAGATCTATCAGCTGAATCAGAAAGGAGAGGCAACACTTTCTGAAGATGGCGGATATCTGGTGGAACGGGCGCTGGAGTTGTATGACAAGACAGAAGGAGCCTTTGATATTGCGATTTACCCGGTGATGCAGGCATGGGGATTTCCGACACAGGAGTATCATGTGCCGGATGATGCGACACTGAAAGAAAAGCTGATCCTTGCCGATGCGTCCAAAGTGAATTACGACAAAGACACAAGAAAAATCTCTTTTGACCGGGATGGCATGGAGATCGATCTGGGTGGGATCGCAAAGGGATATACCTCTGCTCAGATCATGCAGATCTATCAGGACTGCGGTGTGACAAGCGGGCTTGTAAACCTCGGTGGAAACGTACAGGCACTGGGATGTAAAACAGATGGCAGCAAATGGAAAGTAGCGATCCAGAGTCCGGATGATACGGAAGATTATCTCGGTATTCTGGAGATTGAAAATCAGGCGGTGATCACATCCGGTGGTTATGAACGTTATTTTGAGGAAGATGGCGTTACATATCATCATATTATTGATCCGGCTACCGGATATCCGGCAGACAGCGGGCTGATCTCTGTAACGATCGTCAGCGATGACGGAACCCTGGCAGATGGACTTTCCACTTCTTTATTTATCATGGGAGAAGAGAAAGCGGCACAGTTCTGGAAGGAAAACAGTGAGAAATTTGAGACGATCATGGAAACTGCAGATGGAAAGCTGTATGTGACAGAAGGAATCGCCGACAGTCTGACTACGGATATGGATGTAACAGTGATTCATAAATAAAAGTTATGCGAAAATCCCTAAACATACAAGTACAAATGTGATCACAGAAGACGTTTAGATGCATTTTGGCTCGCCACCGGGAAGCCGCTGAACAGTTACAAAGTCAGTACATAAAAATACTCGAAAACAAAGGAGAGAAAGCAGATGGACATCAGAGAAATGCTGGAAAAATGCAAACCCTTTGCCCCGGTTGTTTCCGCTGCGGTTGTGGCGGCATGTGTGGCAGGATCTTTATATGGATATAAAGTGCCGGTTTACGAGACGAAAGCGTCTGTGGAGGATACACAGGAGCAGGAGGATGAAGTACCGGTGGTAAAGACCAGCACGGAAGAAGAAACAAAAGAGGATGAAGCGGCAGAAGAAGAGGAACAGGCAAAGGGTTCCTTTGATCTGGAAGATGGTGTGTATCAGGGGAGTGGAACCGGATATCGGGGAAATATCACGGTAGCGGTTACGATCAAAGACAAACAGATCACATCCATCGAGATTTTGAGCGCTTCTGATGATGAACCGTTTTTCGGACGGGCGAAAGGTCTGATTGATCAGATTATTAAAAAGCAGAGTACAAAGGTAGATACGGTATCCGGTGCAACCTTCAGTTCCAACGGAATCATTAAGGCGGTGCGGAATGCACTGAGCCAGGCAGCAGCGACAGAGAGTGTAGCTGCGGAAAACGGAGGAAGCATCGGTTCTGATGGAACAAATACGGAAAACAAAGAAAATACAGAGAATAATACAACAGCGGTTACAGGAACACTCCCGTATAACGAGGGCGTCTACTACGGAACCGCAGAAGGATATAACGGCGATATTACGGTCGCCATCGTGATCCGGGAAAAGACACTGAAGGCAGTTCTGGTTATCGGAGAAGAGGATGACGATGCTTTCTTCGGTCGTGCCATGGATGTGGTGACACAGATGATGAAAAAACAGAGTACAGAGGTAGATACCGTATCCGGTGCTACTTATAGTTCCAAGGGACTGATCCAGGCGGTAAAGAATGCGCTGGAAGAAGCGAAACGTGTCACCAACGGAGATACAGACACCGATGATGATAACAATGTAGTACAGCTGAATACCGAAGAAGTGGAAAAAGCAATCGATGCGGTCAACGAACTGAATGGCAGTGACTATACTTCTGCAAGCTGGGCAGTAGTAAAGGTTCGTCTGAAGGATGCCAGAAAGGTACTGAAAAACGCGACAGAACAGACGCAGCTTGATGGGGCGGCAGCGCAGTTAAATCAGGCAGTCACAGAATTGCAGATTTCGGATGGAACAAATGACGATCCGGAACCGGATCTCCCACCGGAAAGTACTTATATAGATGGTGTATATCCGGTAACTGTACTTTGTCTGCCGGATGCAGATATGGATTTTGAAGCATATAATCTGTTTGCACAGGTGACGATTCAGGATGATAAGATTATAAAAATTGATAATGTGTATGGAGACGGAGGATCCGGTAACGACAGCTACATTAATAAAGCGGTCAACGGAACATCAAGCAAGACGGGTGTGGTAAAACAGATTACGGAAAAAGGTAATCTGGATGGTATCGATACAGTATCCAGAGCGACCTGTACATCCCAGGCAATTATCGATGCATGTCAGCAGGCATTAAATAATGCAAAACGGCAGTAAGAAACAGGAAAGAAAAGAGAACAGACAATGGGAGAATTTTTGACCAGAGCGATCAGTGTGGTGGCTGTTATTGTCTGCCTGACCGGATATAACACGGTACTCGACAAAAGAGAACAGGCAGAAGAACAGATCAGAAAGCAGCAGGCGGAACTGGAACAGGAACAGTCAGTCGATGCAGCAAAGGAAGGCACAACCACAGACGGTGCTTACAAAGACGGAACTTATACCGGAGAAGCACAGGGATTTGGCGGACCGATAGATGTGGCAGTGATCATTGAAAACGGAAAAATTTCTGAAATCAATATCACATCGGCAGAAAAAGAAGATGGTGCATATCTTTCTATGGCAGAGGATATTATTCCGTCAATCCTTGAAGCACAGAGTGCAGATGTAGATACGATCAGCGGTGCAACCTTCAGCTCCACCGGTATCAAAGAAGCGGTGGCACAGGCACTGGAAGAAGCAGCAAACCAGGAGGATTAAGACAGCAATTATGGATATACATAATCTAACAGCGAAAGAAAGAAAAAAAATACATACCTGGCTGCGGGCATTGATTCAGCTTCTCTATTTTATATTTATTCCATCTGTCTATACCGCAGCATTTGCGGGGGTAAAATACATTTTTACCCAGATAGGAGCAGGTGAGAAGGTTGTCATGACATCGTTTGTGACGGTGCTTCTGGTGATTTGTCTTTACACTATGGTATTTGGCAGATTCTTCTGTGGATTTGTCTGCGCGTTTGGCGCGTTTGGAGACGCACTGTATGCGCTGTATACAAAAGTATGCAAAAAATGGAAAAAGAAACCGGTGAAGATTCCGGAAAAGACAGTCGGGATTTTAGGTTATATGAAATATTTGGTACTGTTGCTGATTGTCCTTCTGTGTTATTCTGGAGTATATGGAAAAGCGCAGGGAACCAGCCCGTGGGATGTATTTTCCATGATCCATGCAGGAAACTTCCGTCTGGGAGGCTATGGGATCGGTCTTGTAGTCCTGATTCTTCTGATGGCTGGCATGTGTGTACAGGAAAGATTCTTTTGCAGGTTCTTCTGCCCCATGGGAGCAGTATTTTCTCTGCTTCCGGTGCTGCCTTTTTTCACCCTTCACAGGACGAGAAAAAACTGCAGAAAGGGATGTAAAGCATGTGCAAAGATCTGCCCGTCTCAGATCGGTCTTCCAACAGATGGCTCCTGGGAGATCAGCGGGAATTGCTTCCAGTGTCAGAAATGCATAGACATCTGTCCACAGAAGCACATTCACTGCGGAATCCGGAAGCTCAAAGGAAATGAGTTCTGGTTTACGATTCTGCGTGCACTGATCCTGCTTGGGATCTGTCTGTGGCTGGGATTGTAAGATCTGCGCTTTTCAAAAATGACAGATAAGGAGCAGATATGAAAAAAAGAGATATCCTGCTGGCAGGAGGGATCGTGCTGGTGGCTCTGGTAATGCTTCTGGTGATGCATGTAACCGGAGAGACGAAGGGGGATCAGGTACAGATTACCGTGAACGGGGAAATCTATGGAACCTATCCGCTGGAAAAAGACCAGACGATCGAAGTTACCGAAGGAGAATTTCACAATGTGATCCGCATCGAGGACGGACAGGCATATATGGAAGAAGCAGACTGCCCGGACGGCTACTGCATGGAGCAGGGCGGGATCAGCGGTCAGAAACAGACCATCGTATGTCTGCCCCATAAACTGGTGGTGGAAGTGATCCGTCAGAATGATACGGACAGTAAGACGGTAGGTGACGAGCTGGTGCCGGATACGATTGCGAAGTGAAAGAAAAATGAGAAATCGTAATGATTCAGAAGGTGGCTGTGAAGTCGTGGAAGAGTTACGAGCAACATACTCCGAAAGGAAACGAGAAGATGAAAAAACAGGAACAGCAGAAAAAAGGATGCAGGGAACGCAGTCTGGCCAGCATCAGCCGGAGAGTATCGAGCGGTGCGATGCTTGTGGCATTGGCGATGATCTTCAGTTATGTGGAAAGCCTGATTCCCATCAACCTGGGAATACCGGGAATTAAATTAGGAGTTGCCAATCTGGTGACGGTCACCGGGCTGTATATCCTGGCACCGATGGAAGTGCTGCTGGTAGTGATACTCCGGGTGCTTCTGGTGGGATTTATGTTCGGAAACGGCATGTCGATCCTGTACAGTCTGGCAGGGGGCATTTTAAGTTTTCTGGTGATGCTGCTATTGAAGCGGATCAAAGGATTTTCCATGATCGGCATAAGCATTGCCGGAGGTGTGTCCCATAACATCGGACAGATCGCAGTGGCGATGTGTGTGTTGGAAAATACGAAGCTGATCTATTACCTTCCGGTGCTGATGATCGCTGGAACGGTCACAGGTATTCTGATCGGCGTGGTAAGCCGTAAAATCCTCCCGGCAGTCAGCCAGGGTGCGGGAGCGGAAAGAAAGAACAAATAAATGTAACTATTCGGTAGCTACCGGGAAGGTGCTGAACAGTTACAAATAAACGAAAAGGAATGTATCTGACAGGTACTTCTCTCTTGATAAAAGCCCATGAGAGAGAGGCAGCTGTCAGGTACATTCCTGAGAAAAGAGATAACGTCTATTTTTTTTGATTATAGGTTAGTCGCAACTAATGATAAATATTACCAACTAATAGTAGAAATAGTGACTAACTTGATAATAAGGTAACTGTTCAGTACCTCCCCATTGGCTACTGAATAGTTACATAATAAGCTACTATAAAATTTTATGGTAAAAGAAGGAGGAGTTTATGAACAACAAAAGAGTCAGGACCAAAGCAATGGCCATGGCGGTAGCCGCAGCAATGGCAGTGGAACTTTGCCCGGTAACAGCATTTGCAGTGACCGGGGACCAGGTAGCAGCGGATGGAACGTACACAAGTACTGCGCAGGTAAACAGAGATCCGGCTGCTGATGTGGATGATGACTGGGCAGATTATGGTGTTTCTGTTGAGCTCACAGAAAAAGATGGAAAATTTGAAAATATTACAGTGACACCGGATGCAGCTTATAGCTCAGGAAATGATAGCTATTTTAATAAAGCTTATAACAAAAGCAAAGGAATAAAACCTTTGCTGGAAGGTCAGCCAGCAACTGAAGCAACAATTAATGGATGGAAGATTGGAGCAGATGGAGTATCGGGTGCAACCCGTACTGCTACAGCAGTAAAACAGGCAGCTCTTGCAGCTATCCAGTCAGCAGCTGAAAAACAGGATCCAACTCCGGTTGAAGTAAAGACAGATGGTCTTCAGGCTTCCATCACAGCAGCAGAAGAAAAAAATCAGGCAGATTATACAGAAGCATCCTGGACAAATATGACAGAAAAGCTTACCGCAGCAAAAGCAGCCCTGGAAGCAAAAGAATCTCAGGAAGCAGTTGACGCAGCCCAGAAAGCACTGGATGAAGCGGTTGCAGCTCTGGAAATAAAACCGTCAGAACCGGAGACACCGGATGTTACAACCGGAACATATGTCCTGATGAATATTCCATATGACCAGTTTTACGCAGCAGATGTAAATAACAGTGTAAAAGTAGATGCATTCACCTCTGCAACGAAAAATAAAGTCCGTACAGGCAGTCTTGCAGGCGGATCTTATCATGTGGGCAGCAGCGGCGATGAAATTACTGGTGTAACCTTCCCTGTAAAAGTTGGCGAGGGTGTTGATCTGAGCAAGTATAAAAAAGTCACAGATGAGTCTTCGGTAGATGTTACTGTTACGAACAGAGGTCAGACCAGCACAACTACATACAAAGGAAAAGAGGCTCTGTTTGAAAGTGCAAGTTATTCTTATTACACACTGAGCGAAACACCGGAATATTACAAAGAAGTAACTCTGAATGCTGACGGAAGTCTGTCTTTCGGAAAAACACAGGGAACAGTCAAGACAGTATCCGGAGTGACACCGGAACTTACCACACAGTCTTCTTACGGCGATTATCAGCTGAATCTGGACGGACTGGAGAACACCATTTCCCAGAGTGATACACAGATTTACGGTGTTATTGTAAGTACAAAAGAAGGTAACGATTATGGTATGCGCCATCTGGAAAATATCTGGAGAGTGACAGAACTTGCATGGTGTACCGGATTTACTACAGCAGTACACAATTGTCCGACATCTTCTGAGCATTATAAGAGCATGATGGGACAGCATATCAAGAAAGTGACTTATTATACTTCTAAGGGAATCTATGAAATTCCGGTCGATGATCTGTATGTGCCGAAAAAAGCAGGACAGACAGTAAGCGTAGAAAATGGCAGCTTATCAGCAGGGGAAACAGAGTTTACATTTTCCAATCTTCCGGCAGATTTCGTTCCGAAATATAAGATTGACGGACTGGATTTCAGAGTAGAGAACGGAAAAATCGTATTCACCAATGCCAAAAAAGGAAAATATACACTGACAGTATCCGATAAAAACAATGCCTATGCAGACATGACCACCACCTTCATTCTGTCTGTTGACAGTACACCGGCGGCATATAATAACGATAATGAAAATCCGACAATAACAAAAAATGCAGATGCAAGCGACGAAGATTTTGCAGATTACATCAATAGTATTACTTCTGTGTCTGTAAATGGAAAATCATATGCGGCAAGTGGTCGTGGGGCAACAAAACTGATCAATACGGATGGAACACTGATAACAGAGGCAGCAGCATTTACAGATGGCACAAGCTTTGATATCGTTGTAACATCTACCGGATATCCGGAACTTAAGTTTACTTATGCACCGGAATACAAATATGTATATGCAGGTCTTACATGGGCAGAGTACTGGGCACAGGAGGGTGTACAGGCAGCCGGAGACAGCAGTTCCTCTTCTGAACTGGATAATAAAAATGAGTACGATAAAGGTGCTTTTGATACGGTTACCCGTGCAACAACAAATCATGGCTTACACCGTGGAAGCTTCCAGTGTAATGCAACTATTTATATGAAAGATGGAAAATCATATGATGTTGCATATTACACAGGTGTAACAACAGCAGTATTAACAGACGGAACAACCTTAAATTACAACAAAAATGACATTGATCATTATGTAGTAACCGGGTTGAAATATGTTCCTGCAAAAGTGAAATCGGAAGATTACGAAGCATTTTGCCAGAACTATGCAGTTGTAAAAAACGGAGAAAAATTGTCTGGTGGATACAGTGAGAGCAGTCTGAAAAATTACACAAATCTGACAGCCGCAGTAACAAAAGACATTAATGGATTAAAAACGGTAACAAAAAATGGTGACAGCTTCAGCTTTTCTGCAAGAACTAACGGAACAGCTTCCGGTATCAGTGGTGCAGAGCTGAAAGATGCAAAAGCAGAAGGTGTTGAACCGGAAGTGAGAGAAGCAGGTGGAAGCTATGGAGAATTCCTGCGTGTGGATATCAATGGCAATTATGGTGGACTGGGTGCCAGCATGCAGGCAGTAAAATGGACATACTATGGTGATGACAGTACCTATACTACTCCGGTTGCGACATTTGGAACTAAGTTTGCCGCAGATAACTGGATGCATAAATCCATGGGAATTCAGCTTGGTCTTACAGAATCTGAAAGATGTGAACTTCCGGAAGGAAGCAATGGAACAGGCTACTGGAGACTGACAGTATATGCACTTGGATATGAAGATTATACTTATGATTTCCAGGCAACCGAAGAAAACAGCGTACTGGCAGATCCGGTAAAAGACAGAAACCAGTTAGATGAAGCAATTAAAAAAGCAGAAGAGTTAAAGGAAAGTGATTATACAGCGGACAGCTGGAAGACATTCTCCAGTGCATTAAAAACAGCCACAGGTGGATTGTATACACAGAAACAGGTAAATAATGCTGTAACAAAACTGAATAAGGCCATGGATGAATTGGTAGAAAGTGCAACTTACGTTCTGATGAACATCCCATACGACGAGTTCTACAAAGCAGATGTAAACAACGATGTTAAAGTAGATGCATTTACCTCTGCAACCAAGAACAAAGTAAGAACCGGTTCTCTGGCAGGCGGATCTTACCATGTGGATGCAAGCGGTGATGAGATCACCGGTGTAACTTTCCCGGTAAAAGTTCCGGCAGGTACGGATCTGAGCAAATACACACAGATTACCGATGATTCCAAAGTAAGTATCACAGTTACCAACAGAGGACAGGAAAGCACAACAGATTATACAGGAAAAGATGCCCTGTTTGAGAGCGCAAGCTATTCCTATTATACACTGAGTGAGAAACCATCTTACTACAAAGAGCTGACCGTAAATGAAGATGGAACATTCATCGGCGAATGGGCTGACGGGGGGGTTGCTAATCTGGATGTGCAGATTAATGGC
>ERZ857965.2130-NODE-2130-length-17553-cov-2.933878_pt1 | contig 17553 bp, 11 predicted proteins | sample MGYA00519758_ERZ857965 | MGnify/ENA primary metagenome ERZ857965 (study PRJEB31778, sample SAMEA3449381) | human gut metagenome | biome: human gut; feature: human-associated habitat; material: faeces | place: United Kingdom | collected 2010/2012 ... | reverse complement strand
ACGAAAACACAGTTTGATTTTATATTTGTCATGAGAGAAAAGGGGTTTCGTTTTTCGGAACTCCTTTTCTATTGTAAATGAGAATAAATGCGTGTATCATATAGAAGTCAAAAGGGAAGCGGCATAATATGGAATATATATGCCGTGTATGGGGAAAACAGATTAAGATCATAGGGTGGTTTTTAGAAATGGAAAAGAAAAAAAAGAGTCCGAGGAGACTGAAGTTCAATACGGTGCAGACGGTTGTTATCGGATTTTTCGGGGTGATACTCGGGGGCGGAATACTTTTGAGCCTTCCGATCTGTAATCAGAAGCCGATCGAGTTTATAGACGCGCTTTTTACGTCTGTCAGCAGCGTATGCGTTACCGGCCTTGTGACGATTGTTCCGGCGGAACAGTTTACATTGCTAGGGAAAATTATTTTACTGCTTTTGATACAGGTCGGCGGACTTGGAGTGATCGCCTGCATGTCTGCGTTTTTCCCTTCATTTTCCTTATATTTTCACTATTTCCAGTATACAAATCTATTTCTTCAGATGCAAGAAAATTACAAAAATGTTACAATTTCCCTATATTTCCGAAATTTTTCTTAATTTTGTAAAATGGAACATTGAAGTTTTCAAGTTTTCCTTTATTTAAATTATCAAGTTTGATATAATATTGCAATATGAAGGAGGAAGCATTCATGAATTATGGAAAGCGAAAAGCTTCTAAAAAACAAAAACGCATAACATCGAAAAAGAATATGCACAAAAAGAAACTGGGCGTTCGCCTTTTTAAAGGTTTTCTATTATGTATCTTTGTCTGCTGTATCCTCGCAGCGATCGGAGGTGGCTTTATCATCAAGCATGTGATTGATAATGCACCTGAGATTACAGCTGACAGCATCAAACCACAGGGTTATACGTCCACCGCACTTGCAGATGACGGCACGACAACAATAGCCGAATTCACCGGTGCAGGTGCCAACCGTGTATATAAAACGATTGATCAGATCCCGGAGGATCTGCAGCATGCATTCGTCGCAATCGAAGACTCCCGTTTTTACAAGCATAACGGTATTGATATTCAAGGTATTATCCGTGCTTTTGTTGTTGGTATCACTCATGGTGGCAACTTCTCTGAAGGAGCCAGTACCATTACCCAGCAGCTGATCAAGAACAATGTCTTCCCTGACTTTGTAAATGAAAACACCTTTGAAGATCCAGGAACAGTATCTCGCAATTCAGGTTGAAAAGCAGCTTGATAAAGATTCAATCCTTGAAAGCTACCTGAACACGATCAACCTTGGTCAGGACTGTCTGGGAGTACAGTCAGCTGCACAGAGATATTTTAATAAGGATGTCAATGAACTTAACCTTTCCGAATCTGCAACCATCGCTGCAATCACACAGAATCCGGGAAGATACAATCCGATCACCAATCCAGAAGACAACGCAACCCGCCGCAAAAAAGTTCTGGATAATATGCTCGATCAGGGCTGGATCGACCAGGCTGCCCATGATGAAGCACTGGCAGATGACGTATATTCCAGAATTCAGAACGTAAATACACGGATCGAAGAGACCAACACCGTCAACTCTTATTTTGTTGATGCCCTGTCTGAGCAGCTGATCGAAGATCTCACCTCAAAAGACGGACTTGGATATTCCCAGACACAGGCAGAGAACGCACTGTACAGCGGTGGTCTCACCATTTATTCAACTCAGAATCTTACGATGCAGAACATCTGTGATGAAGAATTGAATGATGACAACAATTATCCGGCCAATATTGACTGGGGTGTTGATTATGCCCTCACAGTCTATCATACTGATGGCTCGGTAGATAACTACAGTGCCGGACACCTGAAACAATTCGGGGCAGATCAGTACGGTGATGATGAAGGACTTCTCTTCGGATCACAGGAAGCTGCACAGGAAAGAATTGACGCATTCCGTAACAGTCTTCTCCAGGATGGCGAGACCTATGATGAGTACGTCAACCTCTCTCCACAGCCGCAGACTTCACTTACCATCATCGATCAGAAAACAGGGCAGATCAAAGCTCTTGTCGGTGGCCGTGGACAAAAGACAACCAACCGTGGACTGAACCGCGCATACAAGGGTTCTACCCGTAACGCAGGTTCTACATTCAAGATTCTTGCCGTATACGCTCCGGCATTGGACAGCGCAGATCTTACACTTGCTACCACCGAAGTTGATGAAGAATACTACTATCAGCACGACCTGGAACATCATCAGGTTCATAACTGGTGGGGCGATTACTATAAAGGTACCGTAACATACCGTCAGGCGATCGAACAGTCCATGAACATCATTGCGGTAAAGACATTGAATAAGATTGGTATCAATCTTGGTTTTGAATACTGCGAGAAATTTGGTCTTTCCACACTTACCGAAGATGATGCTGTAGAGTCTCTTGCTCTTGGTGGTATTTCCCATGGTGTTTACAACTATGAACTGACAGCAGCCTATGCATCCATTGCAAACGGCGGTGTATATAACAAACCATCCCTGTACACAAAGGTATTGGATCATGATGGTAATGTCCTGATCGACAACTCCAATCCGGAAAGCCACACTGTGATCAAAGATACAACTGCGGCACTTCTTACCAACGCCATGCAGGATGTTGTCACAAAGGGTACTGCAACCGATGCACAGCTCAATAATATGCCTGCATCCGGTAAATCCGGTACAACCTCCGACAACCGTGACTTCTGGTTCGAAGGATTTACACCGTATTATACCTGTGGTATCTGGATGGGTTACGATGGTAACCAGGAAATGTCTGAAGGAAGCTGGAACTATCATTTCAAGATCTGGGCTAAGATCATGAACCGGATCGATGAAGCTTTGGGACTTACCTACAAAGACTTCGAGATGCCAGGTTCTCTTGTTCAGAAGAGCGTATGTACAATTTCCGGTAAACTTGCCGGTTCCGGCTGTCCGTCACAGACCGAATGGTTTGATCCGGATACTGTCCCGACCGAGACATGTTCCGGACATGCAAGCAAGTCAACTACCACAAACAGTACAAAAAATTCGAATGACAAATCCGATTCTAATAGTACAACAGGTGGAAACTCCTCCGGTAACTCTACCGGCACTAATGGGGATACTACCGGTGGTACCGACGGTGATTCCGGCAATACTGGCGGCGGCACTGATTCCGGTAATAATAGTGGCAATTCTGGTAATACCGGTGGCGATTCTGGTAATACCGGTGGCGATTCCGGTAATACCGGTGGCGGCACTGATTCCGGCAATACCGGTGGCTCAGATTCTGGCAATGGACAGTAAGAATCTATCATCTAATTAGAATAAAAAGAGATCAGTGAATATTTGAAATTCACTGATCTCTCTTTTTTATCTATCAATCTGGTTTCTATTTCTGATATACGATCTTACCTTCAATCATCGTATAGTATACCATCGCATCGGTATCAAGTCCGAGTTTTCCTTTCATTACAATAATATCTGCATCTTTTCCTTCTTCCAGGCTTCCCAGACGGTCTTCTACGCCCAGCACTTTTGCAGCATTGATCGTAACCGTTCTTACTGCTCTCTCCTGTGCAAGTCCTTCACGCACTGCTTCTCCCACATGATGATACAGAGATTCTTCACTCAGAATCGGTGAATCAGTGATCATCGCCACATTCACCCCTCTGTCATCCAGCATTTTTACAGCTTCCACATCGATTTTTCTACGTTCTCCAGGGCTACGGTAAGTTGCAATCGGTCCGTAGCATATATCGCATCCGCTTTCCACGATTTCATCCAGATAATCGGTTGCTCCCCATGCATGTTCTAATGAGAAGTGTACGTTGTATTTTTTCGCTATCTCAATTGCTGTGAGCATATCATACTGTGTACAGTGGATCTTACATGGAATTTCTCCTTTTAAAGCCAGGCAAAGAGCTTCCATATCCGGATCATACTCCACTTCTTTATTCTGTTCTTTGTCTTCCATGTATTTCTTTGCTTTTGCAAAGGTATCATCCAGAACCTTAGCGATTCCCATTCTTGTCATCGGAAGTCTTCTCTGATCTCCGTATGTATTTTTCGGATTACCGCCAAGAGCAATCTTTACAGCACATGGAGATTTGATTGTCATATCAAACACATTGTTTCCATAAGTTTTAAGTGCAAACGGAAGTCCGCAAAATACATTTCCGCTTCCCGGAGTCAGAAGCATGGTTGTGATTCCGTGCTCATAAGCTACTTTAAATTCTCTTGCTTTTGGATTTGTTCCAAAACGTGCATCAACAGAAAGAGTAACCGGATTTGTCATCTCATTGGCATCGTCTACACACGGATCCACATTGAAATCAAATAATCCGATGTGAGAATGTGCATCAATAAGTCCCGGAAGAACATAATATCCTTCTGCCTCAATGAGCTTATCTCCATCCTCTAAGCAGTCTTCACTGATATGTTCTGCTACTTCTTTGATCTTTGTTCCTTCGACGAGAATATCCCCCTGAAAGATGCCCTTATCCTCTGTCATTGTATACAAAATACCATTTTTGATTAATGTCTGCATTACGATAATACCACCTTTCCATTTATCATACAAAACTGTACGTGTGCCGCATAAGATTTTACAGGATGATCACTGTAAATTGTGATGTCCGCATCTTTTCCAACTTCGATACTTCCGATCCGATCTGCAACACCAAGCATCTCGGCTGGCTGGATCGTCATCATTTTTACTACATCCTCGGCATCGATTCCTGCACGATATACTTCGATTGCACTCCAGATGAATACTTCTCTACCTTCAGAAGCACCTTTGCATGTGTTTGTAAATGCGATGCGGTTTCCGTTTTCTACCAGTTCTTTTAATCTGGAAAGGTCGATTTCATGTTTTGAAATCTGTGACAGATTGCTGAAATTACCAAAGATAATTCCAACTTTCTTTTCTTTCAGTTCTTCGATCGCATCGCCGAATTCAAATCCATCTACAATTGTAAGCTGGATATCTTCATCTTTCAGAAGCTCCATAAGACACTGAATCTCACCTGCAGTTTCTGCAGCGATGACAAATGGCATCTGATATTTCTTCAAAAGGTCATCTTTTCTGATTGCTTCTTTGAGCAAATGGAAAATTCCCATTCTTGTTTTCGGCATCTGGTTACTTGCACCATACACATCCTTAACGGTTGAGCATACGCTTCCTTTCATTGCTGCATGCTCTTTTACAATACGGTTCGCCATATGATCCGGAGCTGTCTTACATACTGTGATCTGTCCTCCGATCACATTGCAGTGATCCGGTGAAAATCCAACTGACGTAATTCCTGATTTATAGAATTCCTGTGCATTCACTTCATCTGGATCGATGGCATACTTCACGCTCAGATCCGGATTAATTACATTTGTAGTTTCTGCATTATCTCTGTAACGAGTCGGAATCCCCATAGCTCCGATAGAAGAATGTGGATCGATGAAACCAGGGAAAACCTGTTTTCCTGTTGCATCGATAATTTCTGCATCTGCTTCACAAAGATTCTTTCCAATCTTTCTAATCTTCGTTCCTTCAACTAAAATATCATGTTCTTCAAGCACTTTCCCCGTCCCTGTATGAACGGTTCCGTTTTTAATTAAATACATATTCTTTCTCTCCATACCTTCAGTTCTTTTCTCCTTTTTTCTTTTGATTTTCGTACAGAACATGCGGGACAACCATGTAGTGTAATTCTATCTCTTTACAGATATCTTCGACTGTCCCTTTATGAAACAGATCCAAAATTCTCTGATGATTGATGTGGACCACATCAAATGGTACCAGAGTTTTTGTATCCATCGTATAATATGCCGCCGTATTCCCTCCTTCCAGTATTTTCCAGATTCTATGAAGTTTTTCACTGTGTGCGGTCTTCACAATACATTCATGGAACTGTTCATCGAATTTTATAACATCATACAGATTTTTCTGATTGGCCGCTTTCTCCATGGAAAGGACAAGCTTCTGCATCTCTTCATCCTGTTCTTTGCTGATCTCTCCCCCGCACATCTGCACTGCCAGTTTCTCAAGCGTAGACTGGATCAGGTATGTTTCCTGCATCTCTTCATAAGTCATCGTCTTTACTACGCAGCCTTTCTGTGCTTCATATACAACCAGCCCTTCTTCTTCAATCTGCCTGAGAGCTTCTCTTAAGGGACCTCTGCTGACTTTCAGCTCTTCTGCTACTTTTGCCTCTATAATTCGTTCTCCCGGTTTGATCTCTCCTGATAAAATCTTGTGTCTTAAAATTTCAACTACTTGCTCTCTTAATGTTTTACGTATTATCATTTTGTCTTCCTTTTCACAATTTTTTAGAGTTCATAGGCTTATTTAATAATGTTACTACGATAAGTCTACATCATTTTGTGCAGAATGTCAAATGTAAACATTTTACATTCTGCATTTTCTTCTGTAAAAAGCAAAAATCTTGCAAGAATGTTAAATATTTCTCACAAGATTTTTGTTTTTTTATAATATCTTTCACTTATTTCAGTACCAGTTTTGCTGCTCCGCAGATTCCTGCATCATTTGCAAGTTCTGCGAGTGCAAATTCTGTATCTTTGTCTGCAAAGAATGCCATTTCTTTAAATGGGCCTTTGATGTAATCCAGCAGAACCTCTCCGGCTTTTGATACCCCTCCGCCGATTACGATAACCGCCGGATCACAGGCAGCTGCAAGGTTCGCCAGCGCATGTCCCAGATACTTTCCAAATTCAGTTGCGATTTCGATTGCAACTTCGTCTCCGGCTTTCACTGCATCAAACACTTCTTTCGCAGACATCTCTGCCACATTTCTGAGGGTACTTGGTTTCTCATCTTTTGCAAGACGCATATTGGCAAGTCTTGTGATTCCTGTTGCAGAAGCATACTGTTCCAGACAGCCTTTCTTTCCACATCCACAGGTTTCTGTCTCCTGGTAGTTTACACACAAATGACCGATCTCTCCGCCAGCACCGTGTGCCCCTACAAGGCACTTTCCATCCACGATGATTCCACCGCCAACACCGGTTCCAAGGGTAACCATAATAACATTCTTGTGGCCTTTTCCGCCACCTTTCCACATCTCACCAAGCGCAGCTACATTTGCATCATTCCCCGGAATCACTTTCATTCCGTCAAGAAGCTCTTCCAGTTCACGTGTCACTTCTTTGTATCCCCATCCGAGATTTGCTGTATTCTGAACAATTCCATCCTCGTTTACCGGTGCCGGAAGTCCCATTCCGAGTCCAATGATCTGTTCTTTCACCAGGTCCTTTTCTGCCATCTTTGCTTTCACTGCCTGCGCAATATCCGGGAGGATTGCTTCTCCCTGGTTCTCAGTACGTGTCTTGATCTCCCATTTGTCAAGAAGCTCTCCGTCTTCCTGAAAAAGTCCCATCTTTACTGTCGTTCCGCCTATATCGATACCAAAACAATATTTCATCTGTCTCCTGCTCCTTACATATTCTTTTTTAGATTTTCTTGTACTCGGCGGTACAGCTCCTGCGCTGCGTTATAGCCCATTTGTTTCTGTCTGTGGTTGACTGCCGCTGATTCTACGATAATGGCAACATTACGTCCCGGGCGGATTGGAATACTGTGACATACAACCTTATTACCAAGAAATTCTGTATACTCCTCAGTAAGTCCAAGCCTGTCGTACTCGCGATCCTTGTTCCAGTCCTCAAGCGTAATGACGAGATCAATATTTTGTGTCTCTCTTACACTCTGCACACCAAACAGCGTCTTTACGTCAATGATACCAATTCCGCGAAGTTCAATAAAATGGCGGGTAATATCCGGTGCTGTACCAACAAGAGTATCATCACTGACCTTCCGGATCTCCACCACGTCATCTGTTACCAGACGATGACCTCGCTTGATCAGCTCCAGTGCCGCCTCACTTTTACCGATACCGCTGTCTCCCATGATCAGAACACCGACTCCATAACAGTCCACCAGTACCCCGTGAATTGAAATACACGGTGCCAGTTCCACTTTCATCCAGCGGATCAGTTCTGCTGAAAAGGAAGAAGTCTGTTTATCCGTAATAAATACCGGAATATTGTTCTTCACTGCTTTCTCCAGAAATTCCGGATCCGGCTGCAGATTTCTGCAGAAAATAAAGCATGGAATCCCATAATCAAGCAGTGTATCATATATTTTCATCTTATGCTCATATTCCAGTGTCTGCAGATAAGTGTACTCTACATATCCGATAAGCTGAATCCGTTCGCAATCAAAATGATCAAAAAATCCGGCGAGCTGAAGTGCCGGACGGTTAATATCCGGAATTTTTACTTCCCGCTGTGTCATATCGACATCCGGAGTAAGATTTCTAAGTTCCATCTTCTCTACGATTTTTGTTAATGTTACTCCCATAGTCCTGTCTCCTTTTATTGTTCTTCCATCCGAGTAGCTTCTGTATCTTCCATTTCGCTTCCTCTGAAAAAATTATACACGCTTTTGGCTGATTTTTCATCCATTGATGGAATTTTTTTCAAATCTTCCACCTCTGCATTCTTAATCTCATCCAGACTGGCAAATGTCCGCATCAGTGCTTTTCTTCTCGCAGGTCCGATTCCCGGAATATCATCCAGGATCGAATGCACTTGTCCCTGACTACGCAGTTTCCGGTGAAATTCTATAGCAAATCTGTGCGCCTCATCCTGCACTCTTGTGATCAGTCGAAACCCTTCGGAATTGCGGTCGATCGGAATCTCGATATTCTGATAGTAGAGTCCTCTCGTCCGATGGTGGTCATCTTTGACCATACCGCATACCGGAATGGATATATGAAGTTCATCCAGTACTTCCAGTGCTATATTAACCTGTCCTTTTCCACCATCCATCATGATCAGATCCGGAAAAACATTAAAACTTCCCAGCTCTTTCCCGCTTTTCTGTTCCTCCAGACCATGCCGGAATCTTCTGGTGAGGACCTCACGCATACTTGCATAATCATCCGCCCCCTGCACACCCTTAATGTGGAACTTACGATAATCGTTTCGTTTCGGTTTGCCCCTCTCATAAACGATCATCGACCCTACCGAGGCAAATCCATTGGTATTGGAAATATCATACGCCTCCATACGCACCAGGTTATTAAGATCAAGCAACTTTTCTATTTCTTTTACTGCACCGATCGTTCTTCCTTCTTCACGCTTGATACGCTCCTTATCTTTTTCCAGTACCATCTTTGCATTTTTCGCCGCAAGCTCAACAAGCTTTTCTTTTTCCCCTTTTTTCGGGATACGGAAATGAACCTTATGCCCACGTTTTTCTCCAAGCCATGCTTCCAGGATCTCCCGCTCTTCCGGTTCCACCGGAAGCATCAGTTCGCCCGGAATATATGGCGTTCCGGCATAAAACTGCTTAATAAAGCTGGAGAGGATCTCTGCATTTTCATCTCCCTGGGCAATCCGCAGATAAAAATGATCTCTGCCGATCAGACGACCATTGCGGATAAAGAATACCTGTACCACCGCATCCTCATGCTCTCTTGCAAGAGCCACAATATCCCGGTCCTCGCCCCCTGTATCGGTAATCTTCTGCTTCTGTGCAATCTGCTTCACGCTGTTTAAAAGGTCGCGATATTCGATTGCCTTCTCAAATTCCAGATCATCCGATGCCTCCTGCATCTTTTTCTCCAGATCCTTTAAGATTTTATCATAATTTCCTCCCAGGAATTTGAGTACTTCATCAACCGACTCTCTGTATTTTTCCTGCGAAATGTACCCCTGACACGGTGCATCGCACTGCTTGATATGATGATAGAGACAGCATCTTTCTTTTCCGATATCGCGCGGAAGGATGCGGTTACAGCTACGCAAACGGTAAAGCTTCCGGATCAGTTCGATCGTATCTTTTACCGCCGTCACACTGGTATAAGGGCCGAAATACTTTGACTTGTCCTTCTTCATCTGCCTTGCCATCATAATCCTTGGATATGCTTCGCCGGTTGTCACTTTGATAAATGGATAACTCTTATCATCCATCAGCATCGTATTGTACTTTGGTCGGTGTTCCTTGATCAGATTGCATTCCAGAACCAGTGCTTCCAGTTCCGAATCCGTCACGATATACTCAAACCGGGTGATATGCGTCACCATCTGGTCAATCTTGGCTCCCCTGTTCCTGCTCGGCTGAAAATACTGTCTGACACGGTTCTTCAGGCTGATCGCCTTTCCAACATAAATGATCTCGTCCTTTTCCCCATGCATCAGATAGACTCCCGGTTTCCCAGGAAGTTTTTTAAGTTCGTCTTCAATAATAAATGTCTGATTTTCCATAGTCACATTATACCTTGCTTCCTGCAGACAATACAAGTCATTCTTTCAAAAGAATCTACAGAAAAAAAGAGGCTCCAGAACCTATTGTTCTGAAACCTCTGCATCTTCTGTTATTTTAGACTAGTCACGCTTCTGCGGAAGGATGAATCCGTCTTCATCTCTTTCTGCTTTCTTCTGCGTTTCTTTCTCTTCCTGCTGTGCAGCTTCGGTATCTGCCTCTTTCTTCGGCATCTCGATCGTCTGCTCTTTTACAGGATTCTCTTCTTTCTTTTCTTCCGGTTCCGGAATTCCTTCACATCTGCGGTAAATCTTCATGAATTCTTTTCCGGTGATCGTCTCTTTCTCAATCAGGAATCCGGCGATCTGATCCATCGTTTCACGATGCTCGGAAAGCATTCTCTTCGCTTCTGCATATGCTCCCTTCAGCATCTTCATAACTTCCTGATCGATTTCTGCCGCGGTTGCCTCTCCGCAGTTCATAACAGCTCTTCCGTCCAGATAACGGTTCTGGATAGATTCCAGTCCGATAAGTCCGAATTTTTCAGACATACCATACTGTGTTACCATCGCTCTTGCGATCTTGGTTGCCTGCTCAATATCGTTCGATGCTCCGGTTGTAACTGTGTCAAACACCAGTTCCTCTGCTGCACGTCCTGCAAGGGCTGTCACCAGCATTGCTTCCAGCTCAGCCTTGGTATTCAGGAACTTCTCTTCCTCCGGTGTCTGCATCACATAACCGAGTGCACCCATGGTTCTCGGAACGATTGTAATCTTCTGTACCGGTTCTGCGTCCTTCTGAAGGGCAGTTACCAGTGCATGACCGACTTCATGGTATGATACGATACGGCGCTCTTTCTGGCTCATGATACGGTCTTTCTTCTCTTTACCCACAAGAACGACCTCAACAGCCTCAAAAAGGTCTGCCTGGGATACGACATTTCTTCCTTTTTTTACTGCATTGATCGCAGCCTCGTTGATCATATTGGCAAGATCAGAACCGACTGCTCCGGAAGTCGCAAGTGCAATCTCTTCCAGATTGACTGTCTCATCCATCTTAACATCTTTGGCATGTACTTTCAGGACATCAATACGTCCCTTGAGATCTGGCTTATCTACGATGATACGTCTGTCAAATCTTCCCGGACGGAGAAGCGCCGGATCCAGGATCTCCGGACGGTTCGTTGCCGCAAGAAGCAGAAGACCTTTATTACTGTCAAATCCATCCATCTCTGCAAGGAGCTGATTCAGTGTCTGTTCTCTTTCATCATTACCACCAAGCTGTGAATCTCTGCTTTTTCCGATCGCATCGATCTCATCGATAAAAATAATACACGGCGCCATCTGCTGTGCCTGCTTAAAGAGGTCACGTACTCTTGACGCTCCGACACCGACATACATCTCAACAAATGCAGAACCCGAAAGAGAGAAGAACGGTACTTTTGCTTCTCCGGCAACTGCTTTTGCAAGAAGTGTCTTACCGGTTCCGGGAGGACCTACAAGAAGTGCTCCTTTCGGAAGCTTCGCTCCGATTCCGGTGTATTTGCCAGGGTTATGCAGGAAATCGACTACTTCCTGCAGGGATTCTTTTGCTTCATCCTGACCGGCTACATCCTTAAATGTGACTCCGGTAGATTTTTCCACATACATCTTGGCATTGCTCTTTCCAACGCCCATCATGCCGCCACCCTTTGTCATACGGCGCATCAGCATCACGCCCAGACCGATCATGATCACAAGCGGAACAATGTTGACCAGAAGATTCATCACCATATAAGATGTAGAATCCGGTATCTTCTGTTCATACTCAACACCTGCTTTATACAGTCTGTCCGAAAGGGTATCATCCTTCACAATACCGGTATAATACTGCTTCCTTGTCACATTACTGAACAGACCTGTACTGTCATCGCTGCTGTCCTTACTGCTGCTGTCGTTGTTATCTGCTACAGAACCTTCGACCACATCGCTCTCAGAAGCGCCTTTTTTCTTGCTGTTCTTCATCTCAGCTTCTGTCTTCGCTGTGATCACAATCTTGTCATCCTCGATCACAACTTTCTTAACTTCCCCGGAATCTACCATGTTCAGAAACTGATCATAGGTAATCTCCCGGGCATCTGTGTCTTCCCGGAACTGATACAACGCAAATACGATAAACGAGATCAGCATAACGGTAAATAATATAATATTCCATCTTTGGCGGTTATTTTTATTATTCGGGTTATTATTTCCCGGAAGGTTTTGCTTATTTCTATTATTCTGGTTATCCATACCTACCTCCTAAGTGTCGTCCTCTCTATTATAAGTAGGCGTTTTTTAGAAATCAATGAAAAATTTATGAAAAGATTGTAAAAAAGTCATATTTTATAGTATACTAGGTTTGAATTGCTTCTATGAAAGTAAAATTATGGACAAAAAGGATGGAACTTTATGAAAATTGGGTTTGATAATGAAAAATACCTGCAAATGCAGTCTTCTCACATTCGTGAGCGAATCAATCAGTTTGACAACAAACTGTATCTCGAATTCGGTGGAAAGCTTTTCGATGACTATCATGCTTCCCGCGTGCTTCCTGGATTTCAGCCGGACAGCAAATTACATTTACTAAAAGAATTATCGGATACCGCAGAGATTGTGATCGTTATCAGTGCAGCCGATATTGAGGCCAACAAAGTCCGCGGTGATCTTGGGATCACTTATGACACTGACGTTCTCCGTCTGAAAGACGAATTTGAAGCCAATGGTCTCTTTGTCGGAAGTGTTGTTATCACACAGTACTCCGGACAGAACAGTGCCGATCTTTTCAAAGGACGTCTGGAAAAGCTTGGCATTAAAGTTTATATCCATTATGTAATAGAAGGTTATCCTTCCAACATCCCGCTGATCGTAAGTGACGAAGGATACGGAAGGAACGAATATATTGAGACAAGCAGACCTCTGGTTGTCATCACCGCACCTGGACCTGGAAGTGGAAAGATGGCTACCTGCCTTTCCCAGCTCTATCATGAGCACAAGCGCGGAGTCCGTGCAGGATATGCCAAATTCGAAACCTTCCCGATCTGGAATATCCCGTTAAAGCATCCGGTCAACTTAGCATATGAAGCAGCTACTGCTGACCTTAACGATGTAAATATGATCGACCCGTTCCATCTGGAAGCTTACGGTGTTACTACCGTCAACTACAACCGTGACGTAGAGATCTTCCCTGTACTGAGTGCAATTTTTGAGCGCATTTACGGAGAAAATCCATACAAATCACCAACAGACATGGGTGTTAACATGGCTGGTAACTGCATCTGTGACGATGAAGTCTGCAAAGAAGCTTCCCGTCAGGAGATCATTCGCCGCTACTACCGCACCATGGACCGTTTCCTTTCCGGTGAATGCCCGAAGGAAGAGACTTATAAGGTCGAGCTTCTGATGAATCAGGCAGGAGTTACCGTACATGACCGTAAGGTTGTTGATGCCGCTCTTGCACGCGCTGAAGAAACCGGTGCACCGGCTGCCGCTCTGGAGCTTCCGGACGGACGCATCGTAACAGGAAAAACCTCTGATCTGCTTGGCGCATCTGCTGCCCTGATCCTGAACGCCTTAAAAGAACTCGCCGGAATCGATCATGATATGCACCTGATCTCACCGACTGCCCTGGAACCGATCCAGAAAGTTAAAACCGAATTCCTTGGAAGCAAGAACCCAAGACTTCACATCGATGAAGCTCTGATTGCACTTTCTATCAGTGCCTCTTCCAATCCGGTTGCTGAACAGGCACTCAGACAAGTCCCGAATTTAAAAGGCTGCCAGGCTCATGTATCCGTTATGCTTGCAAATGTAGATATTCGTCTGTTCCAGAAGTTATCCATCCAGGTTACATCTGAACCGAGATACGAGAAAAAACCAATCTATCAGTAGACAAATATTATATTTTTGATTTTTATACACCCATTTCAAAAAAAATTGTTGTATTTTTTTCTTGAATGGGTGTATACTTTTAAAGTATTTTATAGGGGAATTGATTTCAAGGGGAAATCAAAGTAGCGAGGGAGCCACATAAATTTGTTTTTATGGGGTTTTTTTCTATTTTTATCCGTCAGAAGGTTATATCGGACTTTCTTGGTGAATAAAAATCGCATTCTATCTTATTTTTTACAGAACACAATGATAGTAGACAAAAAAAATTACCATAAGGAGGGAACTGGAACTATGGCAGTTAAGTATGTATTTGTTACCGGAGGCGTTGTCTCAGGTCTTGGAAAAGGAATCACAGCAGCTTCTCTTGGGCGTCTGCTCAAGGCACGCGGGTACACAGTTACAATGCAGAAATTTGATCCGTACATCAACATTGACCCGGGTACAATGAATCCGGTACAACACGGTGAAGTTTTTGTAACAGACGATGGAGCTGAGACAGACCTTGACCTTGGACATTATGAAAGATTTATCGATGAAAGTCTTACCAAGAACTCGAATGTAACGACAGGAAAGATTTACTGGTCTGTTCTTCAGAAAGAACGTCGTGGAGATTTTGGTGGAGGAACCGTACAGGTCATCCCGCATATCACGAATGAGATCAAGAGCCGTTTCTATCGTAACCCTGCAGCTACAGATACCGAGATTGCGATCATCGAAGTCGGTGGAACCGTCGGAGACATCGAAAGCCAGCCTTTCCTGGAATCTATCCGCCAGTTCCAGCATGATATGGGACATGACAATGTTGCGCTGATCCACGTCACACTGATCCCATATCTGCATGCTTCCCAGGAGATGAAGACTAAACCGACTCAGGCAAGCGTAAAAGAATTACAGGGAATGGGAATCCAGCCGGATATTCTGGTCTGCCGTTCTGAGCATCCACTGGATCAGGGAATCAAAGACAAGATCGCCCTCTTCTGTAACGTGCCATCTGATCACGTTCTTCAGAACCTGGATGTGGAATACCTTTACGAAGCACCACTCGCCATGGAAGAAGAACATCTCGCTTCCGTTGTATGCGAATGCCTGAAGCTTGACTGTCCGGAACCGGATCTGAAAGACTGGAAAGAGATGGTCGAATGCCTGAAGCATCCGACACAGGATGTAACAGTCGCCCTGGTCGGCAAATATATCCAGCTCCATGACGCATATATCAGTGTTGTTGAAGCATTAAAACATGGCGGCATCTACAGCCACACAACCGTAAATATCAAATGGATTGACTCTGAAACTGTCACACCGGAAAATGTCGATGAGATTTTAGGAGATGTCAGCGGAATCCTTGTACCGGGCGGTTTCGGTGACCGTGGTATCGAAGGTAAGATTGAAGCGATCAAGTATGCAAGAACACATAAGGTTCCGTTCCTCGGACTCTGCCTTGGAATGCAGCTTGCCATCGTAGAATTTGCAAGAGACGTTGTCGGATATCATGATGCACACAGCGTAGAACTGAATCCAAACACTACACATCCGGTCATCCACATCATGCCTGACCAGATCGGTATTGAAGACATCGGTGGAACCCTTCGTCTTGGTTCTTATCCTTGTGTTCTTAACAAAGAATCAAAAGCTTATAAATTATATGGAAAAGAAGAAATCCACGAACGTCATCGTCATCGTTATGAAGTCAACAATGACTATCGTGATGCTCTTACCCAAAATGGTATGCTCTTATCCGGACTTTCTCCGGACGGCAGAATCGTAGAGATGGTGGAAATTCCGGAACATCCTTGGTTCATCGGAACACAGGCACATCCGGAACTCAAATCCCGTCCGAACAAACCACATCCGCTGTTTAAGGGATTTGTGGAAGCTTCTCTGGAATATAGTAAAGAGAACTAAAATTATATTGTTTCTTCTAAATAAGCTCCAGGATCAACAATTATTTTGCTGATTCTGGAGCTTTTTCTTTATTCGTTCTTTTTTAGCCATTTTAGAATTCCGTACAAACATACGACTAATAAAACCGGGCCAAACCATTTCAGTATAAAAAGAAACGTGTATTGAATAGAGAAAATCCATTCACTATTTGCTGCTGAAATGCCATTTCCTGTTCTAATTTGAAATTGGAGCCAGGTATCCAATGCAATGTAACCATAATATAAAAGCAACAGAACACCTAAAGGAATCGAAATCAGTAAAATATTATTTTTTCTTTTCATGCGATCATCTCCTCTTCCATTATTATTTTTTTATTACTTTAATTCTATATTATTTTCAGATTTATTTCAACATTTTTTTGTATTTACAGATTTTTAGTCATTATGCACTATGAATTGTAGAAGTCGTTTGCGACATCTTCATTATACGCCGCAGTGCGCATCCTGCCGGAGGCTTTTATTACATAGGAAATGAAATTTCCTATGTAATAAAAAAACTGCCACCATCATCGGCGGCAGTAATAAACATTCTTCTATTCTTTTTAACTAGTTCTCATCAGCAATCTCAATCAGTTTATCCAGCAGTTCAGAATAACTATATCCCAAATCTTCCATCAGCTGTGGATACATGGAAATACTTGTAAATCCCGGAAGAGTATTGATCTCATTGAGATAAATCTCATCCGTCCGTTTGTCGATAAAGAAATCACATCTGGCAAATCCGGCTCCGTCCAGAGCCGAGAATCCCCTTACCGCGTATTCACGAATTTTTTCCGAAACCTCCGCAGGAATGTCCGCCGGAATCTTCATCTTCGGTTTTCCGTCGTCTACGTACTTTGCCTCATAGTCATAAAAATCTTCCGTGGCCACGATCTCCCCTGTCACAGCCGCTTCAATCCGGTAATTTCCCAGGACAGCCGTTTCGATTTCTCTGCAGCAGATCTCTTTTTCTATGAGGATTCTCCGATCAAATCCGGCGGCGTATTTCAGCGCCTCCCTGATCTGACTGCTGTCAGACACTCTGGAAATGCCGACGCTGGAGCCCTGGTTCGCCGGCTTGACATAAACCGGATATCCTAATTCCCGTTCAATGCGAAGGACTACGCCGTCCAGATCCTCCTCCAGTTCCTCAGCAGCCGCAGGAACATACGGACACACCGGGATTCCGGCTCTGATGAAGAGTTCCTTTGAAATGATCTTATCCATTGCAGCTGCCGAAGCGGTGACTCCGCAGCCGCCGTAAGGGATATCCGCCATCTCGAGAAGTCCCTGAAGCTTTCCGTCCTCGCAGTATGTACCGTGTACGACAGGGAGCGCAAAATCGATGATATCCTTCAGAGATCTGCCTCCGGCGCCCACCACGGAAAAAGAGTAATTTTCCGGGTCTTCCGCCAAGGCTCTGACCGCATAATCCTCCCACTCGC
>ERZ857965.2124-NODE-2124-length-17606-cov-3.626574_pt1 | contig 17606 bp, 17 predicted proteins | sample MGYA00519758_ERZ857965 | MGnify/ENA primary metagenome ERZ857965 (study PRJEB31778, sample SAMEA3449381) | human gut metagenome | biome: human gut; feature: human-associated habitat; material: faeces | place: United Kingdom | collected 2010/2012 ... | reverse complement strand
GAAGCTTATTGATCCGTCTATCGAACTGGTTTCCTGCGGAAGCTCTTTTATGGACATGCCCACATTCCCGCAGTGGGAAGCAACTACTCTGGAATATGACTATGATTATGTGGATTATGTATCCCTCCATCAGTATTATGGCAATCTGAATAATGACAGCACAGATTATCTGGCGAAATGTGATGAAATGGACGCATTTATCCGCACTGTGATTTCAACCTGCGATTTCGTAAAAGCGAAGAAACGCAGCAAGAAGACTATTAATTTAAGCTTTGATGAGTGGAATGTATGGTTCCATTCCAAGAGCGAAGAGGAAGATATTACCACCAACCATCCGTGGCAGATTGCACCGCCGCTTTTGGAGGATCATTATAATTTCGAAGATGCTCTTCTGGTAGGCCTGATGCTGATTACACTTTTGAAACATGCAGACAGAGTAAAAATTGCCTGCCTGGCTCAGCTGGTAAATGTTATTGCGCCTGTTATGACGGAGAAGGACGGAACAGCATGGAGACAGACCATTTATTATCCATTTCTCCATGCATCCAGATATGGCCGCGGTACAGTCCTGCAGCCATTGGTAGATGGCCCGTCTCATCCGACTCTGGAGCACGGAGAGATTTCTGACATTGTCAGTGTGGCAGTCTACAATGAAGAAGCAGAGGAAGTGACTATCTTTGCGGTAAACCGTAACCTTGAAGAGGATATTCTGCTCACTGCAGATGTGAGATGCTTCCAGGGATACCAGGTAAAAGAGCACATTGTATTGGAAAACGATGATCTTAAGGCAGAAAACGGCCCGGATGGAGAGAAGGTTATGCCGAAGCAGGTGGCGGCAGGCAAAGTAGAAGCAGGAGAATTGCAGACAATGCTGAAAAAAGCAACCTGGAATGTGATCAGACTTGGAAAATTAAGTAATGCGAGGTAAAACGTATAATATTGTGAAAAACACACAATAAACAGAATATATTTTTAGGAATAACAACAGTGAAAGAGCTCGAAGATGGAAGCGCAGGTCTTGAATCTCATTCTTCTTCTTCCTATCCGTCCATCAATACAGAGTTCACAACTGTTACTCTGAATGATATCTTCGAGAACGGCGTAGATGTGGCAGATGCACTTGATCAGGCACAGTCAGATCTCCAGAACGAACTTGGACAGTAAATAACAGAATAGAAAAGTATAAAACAGGAGGGACATGTCATATGTCCCTCCTGTTTTATATGAAATAAAGTTTTGCCGGGTTATTTTTTGATCTTGATGCTCTTTGTATTGCTCCATGGACTGTAACTGGTTATTCCATTGGATTTTTTGCAGGCGCGTACGCGGATATAATAAGTTTTTCCTTTTTTCAGACCGGAAAGAGCAGTGGAAGAACTGTTACCGGTGGATATCCTTTTGGAATTAGTGAAATTTTTGGAGGTAGAGTATTCAACCTGATATCCGGATGCAGCGGTAACTTTTTTCCACTTTACATTGGTTCTGCCTGATTTGGTGTTGGTCAGGGAAGAAAGGGTTGGAGCTGTCAGGCGGGTGATCTTCAATCCGATGGTGTTGTAGGAACCCTGCTGGGAATCTTTGTATGCCTTTACTGTATAAGTGTAAGTGTTTCCACTTTTCGCTGTACGGTCTGTATAGGAAAGGGTGCTGCTGCCCTTTACTGTGGCGAGCTTGGTCCATTTGCCACTTCCTGTTTTCCGGTATATCATGTAGCCGGAACATCCGGTGACTTTATTCCATTTGAAAACAATACCCTTTGATTTATTGGAAACTGATGTCAGGGACGGAATGGGCAGTTTGCTGGAAGATAAATCAGCAGACTTGAAGGTGGTGCGCATGGATTTTACAGTTTCTGTATCAATCCATAACTTTCCGTTGTACACCTGCTGTTTGAAGAAAATGTACATAGTATAAGAGGCACCAGTTGATATTCCCACAGGTGAACCAATTTTCCAGACAGAGTTGTAACGATCACCGACAGAGGACATACTCCAGTAGAGGGGAATCCAGCGGACAGCACCTTTCACCGGAGATTTATTATCAGTTCCTGCGCCGATCACTTTAAATTCATAAAATTGTCCAGGATAAAATTTCAGAGGTTTCTCCAGTCCTTTTACAACACTCGCTGTAACTTTCGGGGTACGGGCAGGTTTGACAGTAGGAGTAATTTCCGGGTCAGGCGTTTCCTGGGAAACATCCTCGGAAGCTGCACTGAATTCTCCTGCCATGCCTGTGACAGGAAAGGATGTGGCGGATAATACGGCACATAAAAGTAACGCTGCAATTTTTTTCTTCATGTTTGGATCCTCCTTGTTATGGTTGTTTTTCGTGGAAATGTTCCAGCATTTCCTGATGGGTTTTATAATTTTTCGGGCTTACCCCGAATTTCTTTTTGAAAGCTTTGGAGAATACCAGCTGGTCAGTGTATCCGATACAGCGGGCAATTTCCTTTACGGACATGTCTGTACCCAGAAGCAGGCTGGCTGCTTTGTGCATTCTGTAATCAATGAGAAAACTCTGGGCGGACATATTCAGTTCTTTCTGAAAAGCACTGTTTAGATAAGCACGGCTGATGCCGATATTGGATGCAATGTCCGAAATGCCGATCCCATTCTGATACATACTGGTGATGTACTCGATGGCAAGTTCTACATAAACACTGGTACTGTATTCATGTGACTTTTTATTCTGGCCCGACTGCTTCTCGTGGAAATCTGTCAGTTCTGCGAAAAACAGGAGCAGGTATGCCTGGCGCCGGAGGTCATTGGCCTGGGACAGCTGTCTGTGTTCCAGGAGATGATCAATGTATTCTGTGATCAGTTCAGAAGAGGGAGCAGGAAGCACCCGGTTCTTACGGGAAAAACCGCACTGGGCTGTCAGGGAACCGGCGCGGATCCCCTTAAAACCGATCCAGGCGTAAGTCCAGGGATCTGTTTCATCCGCACCGTAGGTAACCGGTTCATCTGGATAAATGAGGAACATCTGTCCCGGAGACAGGGATCAGGTCTGTCCGTCAGCAGAATAGAATCCGGTGCCCTTCAATACGAAATGAATGATAAATTCTTCTCTGGATCTGGAACAGATATGACCGGGCAGACAGTATTCCCTGCCTGTGTGGATCAGACTGATATCAAGAGAGGCTTCTTTGAGATTTTCGAGACAACGGAAGGTGGCACCGTCGGTGTATTTTACATTGGACATTGGTACAGTCCTCATTTCTTTGAAATTAACCGGAACAGGTTTTCGTTTTGTTGACATTTTACCATATATTCAGCTGTTTTGCCATAACGATTATGACATATGTTCCTGCCATAAATCTATTTAAAAGATCATGGAGGAGCTGTATAATAGGAGCATAAACAAGAGAAAAACAGACAGGCCAGTCAGAAACCTGCCTGATTCAGTAAAAAATAACAGGAGAGGTACAGCAGATGGAATGGATCAGATATCACGAAAAAGAGAAAGTATTTGAACTGAGAACAGAAAACAGCACGTATCAGATGCAGGTCAGGGAGTATGATACCCTGGTTCATCTTTATTATGGAAGTCCGGTGGGAGATACACTGATTACAGACAGGATCGTGTGTGCAGACAGAGGTTTTTCCGGGAATCCTTATGAAGCGGGAAGGGACAGGACATTTTCCCTGGATACTCTGCCACAGGAATACACAGCCTACGGAAACGGGGATTACAGGATCAATGGCCTGGAGGCTGTTCAGGCAGATGGAAGTGATACTGCGAATCTGAAATTCGAATCTTATGAGATCAGACCGGGCAAATACAGCCTCAGGGGACTTCCGGCCATGTTCGGAGGAGAAGAGGAAGCACAGACTCTGGAGATCGTTCTGGCAGATCATGCCAGCGGGCTGAAGGTGCACCTTCTTTATGGAGTATTTCCGAAATTCGATGTGATCACCAGGGCAGTACACCTGGAAAATACAGGCACAGAAGCTGTTACCATAAAGAAAGCAGTGTCCATGGAAATGGACTTTGAATACAGGGAACTGGATGCAGTTCATTTCTACGGCAGACATGCCATGGAGCGTGAGATGGAAAGAAACCATCTGGGTCACGGAAACTGGTCGGTGGGAAGTATCCGGGGAACTTCCAGCCACCACCATAATCCATTTGTCATCCTCTGCGACCGCGATACGGAAGAGACACATGGAAACTGCTACGGCTATGCGCTGGCATACAGTGGAAACTTTGTATTTGAGACAGAGGTGGATCAGATCGGACAAACCCGTGTGATGATGGGAATCCATCCATATCATTTCCAGTGGACACTGAAACAGGGGGATACTTTTGAGACACCGGAGGTCATTATGACTTATTCGGAGGAAGGTTTCGGGAAGCTTTCCCGTAATTATCATGATGCATACAGACAGAATCTGATCCGCAGTAAATATGTAGATCAGCCCCGCCCGATCCTGGTCAACAACTGGGAAGCTACGTATTTCGATTTCGATGCAGACAAGCTCTATCACATTGCAGAAGAAGCGAAGAATATCGGACTGGATATGTTTGTGCTGGATGACGGCTGGTTTGGAAAGAGAGACAATGACTGGTGTGCGCTTGGAGACTGGAAGGTATATGAGGAGAAGATCAAAGGCGGTCTTCCTGCACTGGCAGAGAAGATCCATGGTCTGGGACTGAAATTCGGTCTGTGGGTAGAACCTGAGATGGTTTCCGAGGACAGTGATCTGTACAGGGAGCATCCGGACTGGGCATTTAAGATCCCGGGACGTGCAGCGAACAGAAGCAGGTATCAGCTGAATCTGGATATTACCAGAAAGGAAGTCCGGGAACACATTATGAACCAGATATTCACAGTGCTGGATGCCTGCAAAGTGGATTATGTGAAGTGGGATATGAACCGCAGTGTGGATAACGTGTTCTGTGCAGCACTTCCAGGAGAACGTCAGGGAGAGGTTTATCACAGATATGTTCTGGCTGTCTATGAGATGATGGAGAGCCTGGTGCAGAGATATCCGGATCTTCTTTTCGAATCCTGTTCCGGCGGCGGTGGAAGATTTGAGGCAGGAATGCTTTACTATTCCCCGCAGATCTGGTGCAGTGATAATACCGATGCCATTGACAGACTGAAGATCCAGTATGGTACTTCTTTCGGTTATCCGGTAAGTGCTATGGGAGCGCATGTGAGCGTATGCCCCAACCATCAGTCAGGAAGGATCACACCTTTCGAGACAAGAGGAATCGTGGCATCTTCCGGAACCTTCGGTTATGAACTTGACCTGATGAAAATGTCCGAAGAAGAGAAGAAGACAGCCAGAGAACAGATCCTTATCTATAAAGAGATGGAACATCTGGTACAGACAGGGGATTATTACCGCCTGGAAAATCCTTATGAAAACCAGAAATATGTATTATGGCAGTTTGTATCCAAGGATAAAAAAGAGGCTGTGGTATGCGGTGTCAGACTGCACAGTGAAGCCAACCCACGGATCTATCTGTGCTATCCTCAGGGACTGGATGCAGAAATGCATTATGAAGACACAGCTACAGGAAAAGTTTATACAGGTGCGGCTCTGATGAAAGCAGGACTGCCGCTGCCGCTGACAATGGGAGATTACCAGCCTGTGAAATTCACATTTAAGGCTGTGGAGAAATAACTGACTGTTCTGCTGTAAGATCAGCAGAATCAGGAAAAAGAAAAAGGGATCCGGTCTGGAAATATTGCAGAGCGGATCCTTTTTTAAGAGAATGGATATGTTATTTTTTCTTTTTCTCTTCGTTTGAGGACAGATTCATTTCGTCGATCAGATGTTCGATCATCATTTTCTTTACATAAACATCAAAACTTAACAGGCAGATAAAAGAGAAGCGTTTCAAATTCTCCTGATCTTCTTCATCTGCATCTGAGAAAGTATCCTGGGCTGTTTTATATTTGCGGAGCAGGTCTTTCTTGAGAGATTCGATCTGTTCTTTTTCCATGCTGAAAACTTCATTATAAATATAGGTCATGTCCTTCTCAGTCATGGACTTGAAATATTTCTGCGCGATGGGTGTGAGCAGGGTCTGAATATCACTGATGGACAGAATGTTCTTGAAATAATAAATAAAGATCAGCATCAGGATATGCTCTCTGGAATAACGCTTCTTCTCCGGCGGAGGAAGGAGTTTATTCTTGGCATAGTTATTGATCATGGTCTTGGTGAGGATCTTGTCCTCGTCATAACGCTTGGTGGAAGCAAGCTGCTCCTCCATAAAGGTTGTTACCTGATCCATGTATAATTCAATATTGGGGATATCATCCGGTTTAATATAATCAATCCTGGACACACTTGCCAGAATACTGTTTATCATATCTTTTTCATCAATAGTCATCTTTCATCACCTCTGTTCCCTATTATATAGTTTTAAATACTACTTGTAAATGCTTTTTTTACTGAATAGACAAATTTCGTTGCGGAGTGAACAGTAACCAAATTTCTTGGTAAGTTGGAGAAGAGTCTGATAAACTTCGAATTTCTAAAAGTAACCTGTTGTAGGCGAACAGGTTTTTGTGTATAATTGTGAAGATATGGGTCTGTTATGTGGAAAGTTTTATTCCGGACTAATAACGGATACAGATATTTCAAACAATGCAAACTGTAACTCGACAAGAGATAGGAGAGAAAATGAACAACATTTACAGTACATTAAATCCCCCACAGCAGGAAGCTGTCTATCACACAGAAGGCCCACTGCTGATCCTGGCGGGAGCGGGTTCGGGAAAGACGCGAGTGCTGACCCACCGTATTGCTTACCTGATAGATGAAAAGGGCGTAAATCCCTGGAATATCCTGGCTATCACTTTCACAAATAAAGCAGCCAGTGAAATGAGAGAACGAGTAGATAAGATCGTAGGTTTCGGCTCAGAGAGCATCTGGGTATCCACCTTCCACTCTACCTGCGTGCGGATCCTGCGCAGACATATTGACCGTCTGGGATTCGATACCAGATTTGCCATCTACGATACAGAAGACCAGAAAACTTTGATGAAGGAAATCTGCAGAAAGCTGAATATCGATACCAAGATCTACAAGGAACGCTCCCTGCTTGCACAGATTTCCCATGCAAAAGACGAGCTGATCACACCAGATGAAATGGAACTGAATGCAGGCGGTGATTTTAATAAGAAGAAAGTCGCAGCAGTATACCGTGAATATCAGGCATCCCTGCGAAAGAATAACGCGCTGGATTTCGACGATCTGATCGTAAAGACAGTAGAACTGTTCCAGAACTGCGGAGATGTTCTTGAGAACTATCAGGAACGTTTCAAATATATCATGGTAGACGAGTATCAGGACACCAACACAGCACAGTTCAAATTTGTAAGCCTGCTGGCTTCCAAGTATGAAAATCTCTGTGTTGTGGGTGATGATGACCAGTCTATCTACAAATTCCGTGGTGCAAACATCGGAAACATCCTCGGATTCGAGCATGTTTTCCCGGATGCAAAGGTCATCCGTCTGGAACAAAATTACCGTTCCACCAAGAACATCCTGAGTGCAGCCAATGAAGTGATTGCCAACAATGCCTCCCGTAAATCCAAGACACTCTGGACGGAGAACCCGGAAGGTGAGCTGATCCATTTCCGCCAGTTTATGAACGGATACGAAGAAGCAGAGTATGTAGTAGGCGAGATTTCCAGGGCACACAGGGAGAACGGTGCGAAGTACAAAGACTGCGCAGTCCTGTACAGAACCAATGCCCAGTCCCGACTCTTTGAAGAGAAGTGCCTACTTGCGAATATTCCTTATAAGATCGTAGGCGGCGTAAACTTCTATGCACGTAAAGAGATCAAAGACTTGTTATGTTATCTGAAGACCATTGATAACTCCAGAGATGACCTGGCAGTCCGCCGTATCATCAATGTGCCGAAACGTGGAATTGGTGCCACAACACTTGGCAGGATTCAGGATTATGCAGACAAGATGAGCGTCAGCTTCTACGACGCCCTGCGTGTGGCAGAGGAAGTTCCTTCTATTGGAAGAAGCCTTTCCAAGATTGACGGTTTTGTAACCTTTATCCAGAGTTTCAAGAGCAAAGCGGAATCCTACACAGTCCGTGAACTTCTGGAAGAAGTAATTGAACTTACCGGATACGTAGCAGAGCTGAAAGCGGAAGATACCGAAGAATCCCAGGCACGGATTGAGAATATTGACGAACTTATTTCCAAGACCGAGTCCTATCAGGAAGCCATGGAAGAACAGGGACAGCCTGCCACACTTTCCGGATTCCTGGAAGAGATCGCACTGATCGCAGACATCGACAGCGTTGACCCGGATCAGGATTATGTGCTTCTTATGACCTTACATAGTGCCAAAGGTTTGGAATTCCCGAGAGTGTTCCTGGTTGGAATGGAAGACGGAATTTTCCCGTCCTATATGTCCATTGTATCAGACGATAAATCCGATCTGGAAGAAGAACGCCGTCTCTGTTATGTGGGAATCACAAGAGCCATGGAAGACCTGACACTGACAAGTGCCAGACAGCGAATGATCCGTGGGGATGTGCAGTACAACAAAGTTTCCAGATTTGTCCGCGAAATCCCGCGTGAACTTGTAGATATGGGACAGACAGCAACACCGGAAAAGAAGAAACAGATTGCAGACATGATCCAGGCAGACCGTAGCCTTGCCAAGATGAAAATGGCATTGGCATCAAAGCCATTCAAGCCAAGAGAATTCAAAGTCACCAAGGCAGCGTCCTTAGATTATGAAGTAGGTGATACCGTACGTCACATTAAATTTGGCGTGGGAATCGTCAAAGACATTGTAGACGGTGGAAGAGATTATGAAGTCACTGTTGATTTTGACAAAGTGGGAGTCAAGAAGATGTTCGCAGGCTTTGCAAAGCTGAAGAAAATCTAAACGGATTCCGGGGGAGAGGAAAAAATTATGAGTAAAAACACAAAAGACGTAGTAGAAGACAAGGACTATTCCCTTGAGCGCGTACCAGCCACAGCCAGAAAAGGCTTCTGGCCAATGTTCTTTATCATGCTTGGTTTCACATTCTTTTCAGCTAGCATGAGTGTGGGTGCGAAGCTGGGAATCGGACTGAACCTGCAGGGATTTATCTGGGCAGTTCTGATCGGAAGCATCGTGCTGGGTGCTTACACAGGTGTGCTGGGTTACATCGGAAGCCACACTGGTATGTCACTGGATCTGCTTGCACAGCATTCTTTCGGTAAAAAAGGTTCTTACCTGCCATCTGCACTGATCAGTTTCACACAGATTGGATGGTTCGGTGTAGGTGCAGCCATGTTCGCTATTCCGGCAGCAGAAGTGCTCCATGTATCACCGGTAGTTCTGGTAGTGATCGCTGGTGTGTGTATGACACTTTCCGCATACCGCGGAATCGAAGGACTTGAGATCGTCAGCTATATTTCCGTACCGTTGATTGCAATCCTTGGCATCTATTCCATGAATCTTGCAATCGGACAGGGCGGCGGTCTGGAGGCAGTATTTGCAAAGAGTCAGGGAACACTGACCATCGCAGGCGGAGCAGGACTGGTAATTGGTTCCTTTGTCAGCGGCGGAACAGCAACACCAAACTTTACCCGTTATGCAAAAACAAATAAGATTGCAATTGTTACAACCGTAATCGCATTCTTCCTTGGAAATGCCCTGATGTTCGCATTTGGTGCAACAGGTGGAGCTTTCACAGGAAAGGATGATATCTTCTACGTTATGATCGCACAGGGACTGACAGTTCCTGCACTGATCGCACTGGGAGCAAACATCTGGACAACCAACGACAACGCACTTTACACATCCGGACTTGGACTTTCCAATATCACAAAAGTCCGCAAGAAACCAATGGTAGTCATCGCAGGTGTGATTGGAACCGTGCTTTCTATCTGGCTTTACAATAACTTCGTAGGATGGCTTAACTTCCTGAACGCAGCCCTCCCGCCGGTAGGTGCACTGATCTCCCTGGATTTCTTCCTCCACAGATCCGACTATGAGTCAGGAGCAGAAGCAAAGAAAGAAGTAAAATGGGGCTCCGTCGTCGGTGTTATCTGCGGCGCACTGGCAGGAAACCTGATCCCTGGAGGAATCGCTTCTATCAATGCCATGGTTGTAGCAGTCATCTGCTATTTCGTGATCGGAGCAATCACAAAAGACTGACCATTATATAGGAACTATTAAGCAAAAAAGTATAACATCAAAAATATACTGCCATTTGAAGAGCCATGCAAGGAAGTAATGATAACTTCTGGTATGGCTCTTCTTTTATAAAAAAGTATAGAAGCAATTCAGAAAAGAAAATTAATTCATATATTTATGGTAAAATCACAGAGAAGGTGGTATAATAATTGCATTAAACAGCAGACGGCAAAAGTGTTAACAGCTATTCTATCTATAACGGTAGCGTCAGCTGGCAGACTATTGAGAGGATGGTGCGACTATGAACATTAAAATTGAAGAATTATTAGCAGCATTAAACAAAAAAGAAGAAGAGAAAGAAAAAAATACAGTCCTCTGGGTACTGGCAATCATTGGCGCAGTTGCAGCAGTAGCAGGTATCGCATTTGCTGTATATCATTTCTTTAAGCCAGATTATCTGGAAGATTTCGAAGAGGATTTTGACGACGACTTCGACGACTATTTCGAAGACGAAGAAGAGTAATTACCGGTTCTGTCATAAACAGACAGCGGAATATCCGCAGAAAATGAGTAATTATGAAAACGAACGAATAGCTCCGGCTTATACCGGGGCTATTTTTGCGAAAGCGATACAGGAGGTTATATGAAGAAAGGCGAAATTTACGAGGGAGTAATTGAAAAAGTAGATTTTCCAAATAAAGGAATTGTAATGACAGGCGACCAGAAAGTCACAGTAAAGAACGGCATGCCAGGCCAGAAAGTCCGTTTCATGATCAACAAGAAACGCTCCGGCCGTGTAGAAGGACGACTTCTGGAAGTTCTGGAGAAATCCCCGCTTGAAACAAGAGACCCGGTCTGTAGCATTTTCCCGGAATGCGGTGGATGCATGTATCAGACCATGTCCTATGAGAACCAGCTTGTAATGAAAGAACGCCAGGTTCGTGATCTGCTTGAGGGAGCATTAAACGGTGCTGACTACCAGTGGGAAGGAATCCACGGAAGCCCTATCGAATTCAGATACCGCAATAAAATGGAATTCTCTTTTGGCGACGCATACAAAGATGGTCCGCTCACACTTGGCCTGCACAAGAAGGGCAGCACCTATGACGTACTTACCGCAAACGACTGCAAACTTGTCCACGAAGACATGACCCAAATTCTGACCTGCGTCCATGAATTTTTCCTGAAACGAAATGTTTCCTATTATAGAAAGATGCAGCACACAGGCTATCTGCGCCACCTGCTTCTCCGCCGCGGCGTAACCACCGGAGAAATCCTGGTACACGTGATCACCACCAGTCAGGAAGAACATGACCTGCAGCCACTGAAAGAAGAACTCCTTGCACTTCCGCTGGAAGGAAAAATCGTCGGAATCATGCACATCATTAACGACTCTCTTTCCGATGTGGTGCAGAGTGATGAAACCCGCATCCTTTACGGACAGGATTTCTTCTACGAAACCCTCCTGGGACTGCGATTCAAGATCAGCACCTTCTCATTCTTCCAGCCCAACTCACTGGCAGCAGAAGTGCTCTATTCTGTAGTCCGCCAGTACATCGGAGATACCAAAGATAAAGTAGTCTTTGATCTTTACAGCGGAACAGGAACCATCGCTCAGCTCGTAGCAGATGAAGTGATCGGAGTAGAGATTGTAGAGGAAGCAGTAGAAGCCGCTAAACAGAATGCAGCGCTGAACAATTTAAGTAACTGTAAATTTATAGCCGGAGATGTTCTAAAAGTCCTTGATGACCTCACTGAGAAACCAGACGTGATCATTCTCGACCCACCAAGAGACGGTATTCACCCAAAGGCCCTGCCGAAGATTCTCTCCTACGGCGTAGACCACATCGTCTACATCTCCTGCAAAGCCACCAGCCTCGCCCGGGATCTCCCGGCATTCCTCGCTGCAGGCTACGAACTGGAAAAGGCATGCAGCGTAGACCAGTTCTGCGAAACTGTGCATGTGGAGACGGTGTGCCTTTTGTCCAAACTCCATGAAGCGAAACATCATGTGAATGTGAGACTTGACATGGACGAGATGGATTTAACGGCGGCTGAGAGGCGCTAAAGGTCCGGTGGACCTTTGCTCAGCGCGGACCGAAGTGGAACGTAGACAGGCTACTTATGAGGAGATAAAGAAGTATGTTGCAGAGTATAATGATGGGATGAAGGTATCTAATCTGTATATTGCACAGGTGAAGAGAAAGTGTGGAATTGAATTAGCGGAGAATTTTAATATTCCTAGGTCAGAGGGAGCAAAGCAACCACAATGTCCGAAGGAGAAAGAAGAGGCAATTATTGGGGCACTGAAAGCATTTCAGATGATTTAAAATCACAAAGAGGAGTGAATTACATGATGTATAATCCACAACTTGATACATTTATCTGCGTTGTAGAAGCTGGAAGTTTTAGTAAAGCGGCAGAAGAATTATATATAAGTGCACCTGCGGTTATTAAACAGATAAATTCTTTGGAAAACAGCTTAAATTTGCAATTATTTGAAAGAACACACAGAGGTCTTATTATTACGGAAGCTGGTAAATCGCTCTATCAGGATGCAAAATATCTGATTCAATATTCAAAAGAATCGTTGATACGGGCGCAGGAAGCAATGAATCATAATGAAGAAATCATTCGTGTTGGAATATCTCCGATGACGCCACCGGAAGTTTTTGTGGAACTTTGGCCTAAGATACAGAAAATATATCCGGAGATGAAGTTTAAATTGATTACATTTGAAAATACACCAGAGAATGCAAGAGAGATACTGGCTAATATGGGAAAGAATATTGATGTGATAGCTGGAATCTTTGATGAAACAATGCTTGAACTCAGAGGCTGTGATGGCACTGAGATTTCAAGAGAACCATTTTGTGTGGCGGTATCAATTCATCACAGGCTGGCAAAAAAAGAAAAAATTACACTTGATGATCTGGCTGGAGAAAATCTTATGCTCATGCAAAGAGGATGGAGTTATTATGGCGATATGCTAAGGGATGATATGATGAAAAATCATCCTGAAATCAATATTGTAGACTTTAATCTGTACAATGTAGAAGCATTTAACCGATGCGAAAACAATAATGAGGTATTACTGGCATTCAAGAGCTGGGAAAGTGTTCATCCACTGATCAGAATCATTCCAGTAGAGTGGGATTATACTATGCCGTTTGGAATTCTTCATTCGAAAAAACCGTCCATTAAGGTTAAGCGGCTGATAAATGCTATTAACAAGGTAAAATAAAAATTGAATACATGCGAGTAGAAACCTAAAGGTTAATACTGAATAACAAAACGAGACTTCTAATGGAGTCTCGTTTTGTTATACTTTAGCTGAAGTGAAAATGGAGGATACTATATGCAGATAAAGAGGATAGCTCTTGGAGGAATCATCATGACTGTTATCATGTTCACGCCAACCTATGCCTGTGTCGGAACAAGTGACGGAATTGCATCATACAGAAGTATGGAAAATTATATTTCCCAGATACAACAAAATGGTCCAAATACAAAAATAGAAGTATTTGAAGGCCTTTCTCATGGATTTGGATTGGGAGAGGGGACTGTAGCAGAAGGATGGATTGATCGTGCAATATCTTTCTGGGAAGACAATATGAATGTTTTAGATAAGAGGTAGGATATGAAAAATAAACGATTTACAGCAAAAATATTGATAGATATAGGAATGACGATATGTTTGCTTCTTCTTATGCCATATAGTCTGCTCAGCGAGACTGCACATGAGTGGATTGGTATGGCGATGCTTGTGCTTTTTATTTCACATCACATACTGAATCATAAATGGGTGATCTCTGTAAGGAAAGGAAAATATAATGCGTTCAGAGTGATACTGACAGTACTGGTTATCATCATGCTTATTCTTATGATGGGTTCCATGATAAGTGGAATATTATTGTCAAATCACATATTTAAATGGATAAAGATTTCCGGAACATATATGACAGCCAGACAGATACATATGTTTTGCGCATACTGGGGACTGGTGGTGATGTCATTACATCTCGGATTTCATTGGAATATAGCGGTAGCAATGGCAGGACGATTATGGGAACATCCATCCGTCATTAGAACATGGGCAGCAAGATCTGTCGCAACCACAATTGCAGGTTATGGTTTATATGCATTTTACAGGAGACAGATAGGAGATTATCTGATTATGAGGATGCATTTTGTATTTTATGATTATGAAAAGGGGATCTTTCCTTTTCTGCTGGATTATCTGGCAGTAATGATATTGATAGCATTTATTGGATATTATAGTGGAGTGTTTCTAAAGAAAACAGGTAAGAGAAAACGAAAAGGTTCATACTGAAAGAAGGTGGTGTATTTATGGAAAAGCGGAAATTAGTACTTACAATTATTGGAGTTGTTATTTTAGCAATGGTAATCATGGTATATATCTACTTTTCAAAACCTGGCAGGGATGAAAAGAAGAATCAACAAACAATAAACCAGGTACAGACCGTACAGCAGAAGACAAATGAGAAAAAAGAAAATACAGAAAAAAATACATCCGGAGATGAATTGGAAAATGTTACGCCGGGAAGCGAAGAATACCGGGGCTTCCTCCTGGATAATGTTCTTCATTCTCCAAATGAAGGGGACATTCATTACAATGTATATATTCCGGATGCATATGACGGGACAAAGGAATATGCACTATATGTAACATTACCCGGATATCAGGGATTATATTTTCAGGGCGTGGGAGAAAATATCCGGACAGAAGATTTTGGATTTGAAGCACAGAAGTATATTACCGATATGATTATTGTAGCTCCACAGTTAAATGACTGGGGACAGACATCAGCAGATCAGACAATTGAACTGACACAGTATTTTCTGACGCATTATATTATTAATCCATCGAAAGTATATATTAATGGTTATTCCGGAGGAGGAGAAACCCTGTCACTGGTATTGGCAAAGCAGCCGGAATTATATACAGCGGCACTTATGTGCAGCTCTCAGTGGGATGGTGCATATGAGCCGGTTGTGGAGATGAAAACGCCGGTATATTTTGTGATTGGCGAAAGCGACGAATACTATGGATCAGAACCTTTTAAAGAGGCATACCAGCAGATACATGAGCTTTACAAAGAACAGGGATTACCGGAATCAGAGATTGATAAACTGGTGGTACTGGATGTAAAAGATAAAGATTACTTTGAAGGAACACCGGTCACTTATCAGCATAGAGGTGGCTATCTGTTTTGTCGTGACAAAGAAATTATGGGATGGCTGTTCAATCAGTAAGAACCGGAATAAACCGAAAGGTTAAGACTGAAAAACTTATCGAAACTTCTCAAAGGAATCTATCAGTATTATAGTATGAATGTAAGATGAATGAAAGAAAACAAGGAGGATACGACAATGGAATATATTTCATTAAATAATGGTGTAAAAATGCCAATACTGGGATATGGCGTATATCAGGTAACAAAAGAGGAATGTGAAAGATGTGTGCTTGATGCTTTAAAAGTTGGATACCGGGCGATTGATACAGCACAGAGTTATTTTAATGAGGAAGAGGTTGGGAATGCAATCCAAAAGTCAGGCATTCCAAGAGAAGAAATCTTCCTTACAACAAAGGTGTGGGTCGAACATTATGGATATGAAGAAGCAAAGAAATCAGTTCTTGAATCCATGAAAAAGTTAAAGACAGATTATCTGGATCTGGTATTGCTTCACCAGCCATTTTCAGATGCTTACGGTGCTTACCATGCATTGGAAGATCTGTACGATGAGGGAAAAATCAGAGCAATCGGAATTTCCAACTTTTATGTAGACAGAATGGTTGATTTTGCATCTTTCAACCGCATTAAACCTATGGTAAATCAGGTGGAAACCCACATCTTCAATCAGCAGAAAGAGATGAAGGAATGGGCAGACAAATATGATATTCGGTTAGAAGCATGGGCACCATTCGGTGAGGGCAGAGGAGGCACCTTTGAGAATCCTGTCATCGCAGAGATTGCAGAAAAATATCAGAAGACTCCGGCACAGGTTATGCTTCGCTGGCATATTCAGAGAGGGGTAGTGGTTATTCCGAAATCAACACACATTGAGAGAATGGAAGAAAACTTTAATGTTTTTGATTTCACACTTTCTGATGAAGATATGAAGACTATTGCAGAACAGGACAAGAAGACAAGCTCCTTCTTCTCGCATCAGGATCCGAATATGGTGGAATGGTTCGTGAAGATGGTTGAGGAAAGAAAAAAGAATAATGACAGTTCAAAAGAAAAAAGGAACTGGTAAGCATAAGAGGAAAAATCAATGAAAGTATTACTTGTCAATGGCAGTCCACACAAAAATGGCTGTACTTATACAGCTCTTTGTGAAGTATCCAGTGCATTAAACGAAAATGGCATAAGTACAGATATTTTTTGGATTGGAAACAAGCCGATTTCAGGGTGTATTGCCTGCAGAAAATGTCAGGAAAAAAATAAATGCATCCTGGATGATATCGTGAATGAATTTCTGGAAATAGCAGGGGATTATGACGGATTCGTATTTGGAACTCCGGTACACTGGGGTGGTGCAGGCGGTGCAATCACATCCTTTATGGACAGAGTCTTTTATGCCGATTTAAACGGTGGCGGCGACAGATTCCGCCTGAAACCTGCCGCTGTGGTAATTTCAGCAAGAAGGGCCGGAACAACGGCCACATGGGACCAGGTAAATAAATATTTTGGTCTGATGCAGATGCCGATCATTACATCGAGATATTGGAATATGGTACATGGGACGAATCCAGATGAAGTAAAACAGGATCTCGAAGGAATGCAGGTTATGCAGATCCTTGGAAACAATATGGCATATTTCATTAACTGTAAAAATGTTGCGACAAAAATGGGAATTGAAATGCCAAAGGCACCGGATTTTGTATTTACCAATTTCATCCGATAGAAATTAGCGTGACAAACATTTTATACGACAGGAGGTGACCTTAGAATGAAAACAAAGAAAATAGCAGCAGTACTCTTAACATGCATCGTGGCAATCGGTTTGATGGCAGGATGTGGAGCAAGCAATACAAACCAGTATGCTTCTAATAATGACAGCCAGTCTACAAGTACAAACCAGTCTGGAAATGAAGAAGCGGATACAAATTCCGAAAACACTACAGATACAACAGAAAATACATCAACAGGAAATGGAAAAACATTGGTTGTATATTATTCAGCTTCAGGAAATACAAAAGATGTTGCTGAAAAGATAGCAAAAATTACAGAGGCAGATCTGTTTGAAATAGAGCCGGTGGAGCCATATACAGATGATGACCTTGACTGGACAGATGATGACAGCCGGGTGTCAAGAGAACATGATGATGAGAGCTTAAGAGATGTGGAACTGGTGTCTACAACAGTTGATAACTGGGATTCATATGATACGGTATACATTGGCTATCCTAAAATGGAGTACAGTTTATAGTAGTGTATAGCGTGTACCAAGTTATAATTA
>ERZ857965.2122-NODE-2122-length-17625-cov-3.659761_pt1 | contig 17625 bp, 12 predicted proteins | sample MGYA00519758_ERZ857965 | MGnify/ENA primary metagenome ERZ857965 (study PRJEB31778, sample SAMEA3449381) | human gut metagenome | biome: human gut; feature: human-associated habitat; material: faeces | place: United Kingdom | collected 2010/2012 ... | reverse complement strand
ATTATGTATGAGTTATAGTATGGTTTACTTGTTTAGATCTGGAAACAGATTGAATATATGTGAAATATATTTTACATAATCAGTATCCTTCTATTGCGCACGTTATTTATAGTTAAAGCTAATGGGCTAAGCGAACAAATGCCGGAAAAATGACTAATTTTGCGGCAGTAAAAACTAATTGGGTTTAAAAAGTTTTCTATAAACATCTGTTAATTCGACAAATAAGTAAAGTTCAATAATATTAGTTATGAAAATGACAGTAAATAGTATGAAATGTTTTTCATGGAGCCGCCTCGCGATATTTACGGCGGCAATGGCCGTTTTAAGCAGTTGTGGAGGCGGTCAGAGCGGTATGAAGTTGGGTGATGACGAATTTACCGTCGTGGCTGTACAGTCTACAGCCAGCCAGCAGTCTACTTCTTATCCCGCAACTATCAAAGGTGTTCAGGATATCGAGGTGCGTCCTCAGGTTTCCGGCTTTATCGTAGGTATATGAAGCCTTTCTGCCATTTGAATCCATCTCTGCAAGGAGGTTTCCCGCTTTATCGTATTTCAAAGCGCGCAGCAGCCCCGTGCTTTCCGTCACGCCGATGAGTCTGCCCCGCATATCGTATTTATTCTCCGTCACTGCACCGTTACCGTCAGTTTCGGTGAGCACATTGCCGTTGGCGTCATAAGTAAAGGTGGATGTACCGTCTGCTCCGGTCTGCCGGATCAGGTTTTCGCTGTCCCCGTCGTACTCATAGGTCGTCTCCCCTCCGATAGGATCTGTCTCTTTGGTGAGTCTTCCGATCCCGTCGTATTCGTAGCTGGTAACATTTCCCTCTCCATCAGTCTCGCTAAGCTTGTTTCCCTCGCTGTCATAAGTCTTTGTGACCGTGATCCCCTCGGCATTGGTTTCCGATACTTCGTTGCCGTTGTAATCGTACTGATAGCTCACCTTGTCTCCGTTGCCGTCGGTAATGGAGAGGATATTGTTCATGCCGTCATAGGTAAGGCGGCTGACATTTCCTTCCCCGTCGGTGATCCGGATGCAGTTACCCGCCTTGTCATAGGCGTACTGCTCGGAAAATCCTCCGGTTGTCCAGATACCGGTCTTCTTTCCTGCAGGGGAGTAGATGGTCTTTTCCTCTACACCCTCTGCGTTGACCGTGCTCACTTCCCGTCCCATGGCGTCGTAATAGGTGACGGTGCTGTTACCATTTTCGTCGGTGAAGGTCTTCGAGGCTGTCCCGTCATAGGCGGTTACCGTCTTCTCCCCTTCTTCGTTTACCGAAGAGGTTTCTCTTCCGTAGGCGTCGTAGGTGTAGCGCACGCAGCTTCCATCTGCAAAGGTTTCGCAGACGATATTTCCCTGCTTATCGTAGTCATACTTCGTGGCGTTCCCTTCGCCGTCCGTATCTTCTATGAGGTTGCGATCTTCATCATAAGCACCGGTGCTGACATTGCCGCCTGCATCGGTTTCCTTAATGAGATTTCCCGCCTCATCGTATTCATATGTTACCGTATTTCCGGCAGCATCGGTTTCCTTTACAAGATCGTTTCTGTCGTTATATACTCTCTTATCGCTGCCTTCACTGGTTTTTCGGCTTTCCGTCCGCATCCGCTCATCGAAGGTATACGTCCGGTCGTTGCCGTCGGCGTCTTCGATCCGGGTCTTGGACTTGTCATAGGAAAGCTTCGATACGCCGCCTTTAGCGTCCACCTGCTTTACGACTCTGCCGTACTCATCGTAGGTGTTGGTGATCTGGCGGACGTTGTTTCCATCCCGCCACGAGGTCATATGCCCTTCTTTATCGTATTCGTAGCGGATCGTATCCCCGTCTTCATTGGTAAAGCTGGTCAGGAGATTGTCTTTATAGGTATATTTCAGGGCGTATCCTGCCGGGGTCACGATCTGGCTGATCTGACCGTCATCTCCTGCCGTGATCTGATAGATCTTTCCGGACGGTGTGGTGATGTCTTTCAGCTTCAGATCCTCCGTATAGGAGAGCTTCGTGCTCAGGTTCCTTTCATCGGTGATGGAGGAAAGAAGCCCGTAGGCGTTGAATCCTCTCTTTTCTCTGCTGTCCTCATCTTCGATGACATACTTTTTGTCCTGCGGATCCTTTGCAGAAATCTCAGATAACGTAAGCTCCGGCGCAAGCTCGCAGCTGTAGCCGCCCGCATCCTTTTCAAAACGCAGCCTTCTGCCATCGCCTGTATAGTAGAAAACGTCATCTCCATCCTTTGCAAGACTCTCTTCAAAAGCGCCGCTCCAGCCGTACCCAAAGAGGCCCCGCGACTTATCTCCTACGGAGTTGTAGGTCCGATCAAGGGTGAAACTTTCCGTATAGTCCGTGTTCTCCGCATCGGTCTGCGCAAACATGAAGTTTCCCGTCGAGGTGTTCACCGGCTCCAGATCGAAGTCGCTGCAAAGTCCCCGTCCAAGGTTGGCGTAGATGATATCGTCTGCGTGATTTGGATCAAGATCAGCCGCTCTGCTGTAGGCGCTGTTTTTATTCTGCTTCGGATTTCGTATGAAGATAGAGCTCCCTTCCGTGCCAAGATAGTCCGCCGGGCGGTTATCTGCCAGGATCTGAGACAGGCTCACCCCGTAATAGTTTGCCACATACGGGTAGGTATCCTTTTTATCGAACTCGTAGATGATGAACTCATCGCTGGCCCCCTCTGGGGTGCTCCCGGATGCTCCCGCGCCCTTAGCATAGATCCGGTACGGGGTCGTAAGTTCGAATTTAGACGCAGGGATCCCCTTGGTCTGCCAGTTGGACTCATGGATCCCGGTGTATCCCAGACGGTAGGAGATCTCTTCATCCGTCTCCATCTTCTTCGTATCCGGGTAGCGTTTTCCCCAGTCGGTCACCGGGAATTTCCCGGCGTAAATATCTTCTGTCTTTTCACTTTCCCGAAGCGCCCAGCTGCAGGTAAGCTGCGGGCGCATGATGCCGTCGGCAAGAAGAGCGGTAAACATCTGCACGCCGCCGGCCTGATCGGTCAGAGGCCGCAGACTTATTTTCGGCTCCTCCAGCGGATAGTTTTCATCTACGGCATTGGGAACCGTCCACTTGATATCCATATACAGCGGAAGTTTAGTGGTCGGATTTCCCGGACCGGAAAAGCACACAGCATCCTGATCTTCTCTGACAGGGGCAAGCACCAGTCCCATGTTGGGGCTTCCATCCATCCACTGCCGGACAGCCGTCGTGATATCGAAGGTCTTCCATTCATTAGCAGATACATCCTGCGGCTCTGCGATAATGCTGTAGGAGACCGGTTGATTGTTCCAGGTATAGTCGGTTCCGCCCTTCCAGCCGTCGTGCACCATCTTGCAGTACACCTTCGTTCCCGCTTTCGGGCTTCCCCGGAATTTATATATCCTAAAATCTGCACTGACGATGGCGTCTTCCGGCAGATCCAGATTCTTCGCCAGGTTTTGAAAATCGTATTTGATCTTGATAAAAGAGCGGGTCATTCCATAATATGCGCCGTCGGTCGCACCGATCAGAGAGCCGTTTTCATAGCCCGCATAAAGGTAGGTCACCTTTCTGTGATTCACATTGGGACCTGCGGCAAACTTTTTCGTTCCATGTCCGTTTTCCACCAGATGCCACTCCATATTGTTCTTCGAAAGATTGATGGTCGCAGTCGGATCGATGGTGACAGGATACACCCGCTCCGGTGCAGAAAGCCACTGCTGATCCGGCTGGATGCTGAGGATCTGCTTTCCGTCCTTTTCTGCAAGCTTCATGGTGATCCCGCAGCTGACCTCGCCCGCTGCATCATACATTTCCGGCGCATCGATCTGGCAGAAAGCAACTTCCCTTGTCTTCTTGCCTTCCTTCACCTTTTCGTAAGCGATCAGGCTGTTTTCTTCGACCCTGTATTCCAGTTCCTTTCCCTCCGGATTTTCTGCCGTCAGTTCGTAGTCAAAAGAAGTCAGCGCAACCGGCTGCATCAGGATGATATCTTCCTTGATGTAGGAAGAAAACGCCGTATACTGCAGGTCGATCCCCTCTGCTGCGTCGTTATACCGGATGGCGTTATCCTGTACGGCCCCGTCTTTCAGGCTTGCAAAGAGAGGTTTTAATCGGATCTGATAGTCCTCCTGATCGATGGTGACTTCCTTTCCGTTTTTCGGCAGCTTGATCTCGTAGGCGTTTTCCTTATTGACATAGCTGCCCCAGCTTTTCTTTAAGGTGTTGTCGATCTCTTTTTCCCTACCCTTTTCATCCGTATACAAAAGCGGCTCGCTGCTGAACCTCGTAACGTAGGTATTTGCACTGGTCTGGTATGTAGTGCTGTTTTCATCTCTTTTGATCACAGTCCCGTCGATATCAGAAGGAGCTTCTTCAGAAAGCTCCGGCATGCGAAGCGCGTCCGCATCCTGCTTTGCCGTATTCTTAGACGCATCCTTTGCAGGAGGATCGCTCTCCTTCGTTTCTTCTTCCTGCTTTTCTTTGTCTTCATCGAACCTTCTGCTCTGCTCCGCAAGCTGCTGTTTGGCTTTTAAGCTGTCGTTTTGCGCTGCAAAGACCCCGGATGGGAGCAGGGTAAAGCTCATGATAAATACCATCAGAAAACAGATGGCAGCTCTTCTCTTTTTCATATTTTTAAGATCCCGTCTGATCATCTTCCCGCTCCTTTCGTGAATATGCCAAGTCCCGTCTTATATACAAGGTACGTCCCTGCACTTCCAAGCAGGGTGAATACTATGATCTGCAGGATCCTTTGCAGGATCGCAACGCTTACGAAGGAAAAGAGCGCAGCAAAGATCAGTCCCGCTGCAGCAGACGCCAGTATGATGAGCAGGACTTTCCAATAGCCGGTCTTAACGGCTGCCAGTCCTGCCCGGATCGTCCGTGCAAAGGGCAGACCTGAAAGGGAAAAAGCCAGAAGCTGCAGCACAAATACCGGCAGAGCCGCTATGCTGAGCACTGTCGTGATAATATCTATGATCAGTTTGATGGTATTGTAAAAAAGGAAATTCTGTAAGAAGAAATACAGGGCGGAAGAAATCATGCCGCAAAGAAGAAAATATGCGAGCGCTGCCGCTGCGAAAACGCATCCGTACACACCTGCCCGCTTTAAGTGTGCGAAAAAGGAACGCCGGCTCTTATCTGCCCGCACCTGCCGCTCCGTAAAGTACCCAAGAGCTGTGAGAAACAGGACGGCAACCAACGCAGTCAAAATGAACCCAGCCGCTAAAAGAGCGCGCCAGATATCCCGGTGCAGCTCGCCATAACGAAGCACAGCAGGAATCCCCAGAAAGCTTATCAGACTCAGCACAAAGCTACCCAAAAGGGCGCATTTATACAGGTCATTTTTAAAGAGATCAGAGAGTTTACGCACTCCCCCGCCTGTTGCAATCACTGGATTCATTTCTTCTTCTCTCCCCGTAAAATGAATAACTCTGATAGTATCATATACTTTGCGTTCTATTCTTTTTCACTGTCCATATGCGGTGTTTCCAGAAATTTCGTGTTGACCGGCGTCAGCCTGCCGCCGTTAGGACCTAGAGATCCTTCGTTATAGTGTCTTCTGCAGAGAGACACATACATGTCATCGCCTCCCACCAGGATCTGCTCGCCGCTCTTGACGAATTTCCCGTCCACTACACGAGCCACCATGGTGGCCTTGCGGCCGCACCAGCAGATGGTCTTGATTTCTTCGATCTTATCTGCGTAGATCAGCATGTAATAAGATCCTTCAAACAGTTCGTTTTTAAAGTCGTTTTTCAGTCCGTACGCCAGCACCGGAATATCGAAGCTGTCAACGATCTCGATCAGTTCTTCCACATGATGTTTCTTTAAAAACTGACATTCGTCCAGAACAACGCAGTCGATCGGCTGGATACTGTTTTCACGCATAAAGATTTCAAGAATATTCGTGTCTTCATTGACGATGGTAGCATCTCTGCTCAGTCCGATCCGTGAAGTGATCTTGCCCTTGCCATAGCGATCATCCACACCGGGGACCAGCGCCAGAACACGTTTGCCCCGTTCCTCGTAATTGTGGGCAACCTTTATTACTTCAATGGATTTACCCGCATTCATCGTACTGTATCTGTAATATAACTGTGCCATATGTTTTCTCTCCTTGTGGTGCCTGACTGCTAAGCCGCGCAATTCTGGCGTTTGAGCTGCGCGCTGTATCATTCGATCACTCGAAAATCGCAGAAGAATTGCACTGCGGCTGAAGCCGCACAATTCTGGCGTTTGACCTGCGCGCCAAATCAGAGATTTGGGCAGGTCATAAAAAAAAGTAACCCCTCAGAACAATGTCAGCAAGAGGTTACCTTTATGATAAGTGGTGCCCAGACTCGGAATCGAACCAAGGACACGGGGATTTTCAGTCCCCTGCTCTACCAACTGAGCTATCTGGGCAAACTACTTATATACAATTGTGGTGGGCCATCAGGGACTTGAACCCCGGACCTGCCGGTTATGAGCCGGATGCTCTGACCAACTGAGCTAATGGCCCAATAATCGAAACGTTTCCGTTCCCTGAAATGGTCGGGGTGGCAGGATTTGAACCCGCGGCCCACTGGTCCCAAACCAGTTGCGCTACCAAACTGCGCTACACCCCGTTATCAGTAAACCATAAAGTATTAAGTTGTTTGGCAGGGGCAGTAGGATTCGAACCCACGGCACGTGGTTTTGGAGACCACTGCTCTACCAACTGAGCTATACCCCTACACGACTGGCGAAAGGTTTACTAACCGATTCACACGATATGGCGGAGAAGATGGGATTCGAACCCATGCGGCCCTTGCGAACCCTAACGATTTAGCAAACCGTCCTCTTCAGCCTCTTGAGTACTTCTCCAGGCTAAACGTAATTGTTTTTGGCGTATTACCAAACGATAATCTCCGTTCCGCTTTTTGGCGGAGAGGGTGGGATTCGAACCCACGGCCCCTTACGGAGTCACTGGTTTTCAAGACCAGCTCCTTAAACCACTCGGACACCTCTCCTCATGCTATCCTCACGGTTCTTTCCTGCAGATGCCCCGAACCTTTTAATTGGTGACCCATCGGAGATTCGAACTCCGGACACCTTGATTAAAAGTCAAGTGCTCTGCCAACTGAGCTAATGGGTCATAATTGGCTGGGGTAGCAGGACTCGAACCTACGCATGACGGAGTCAAAGTCCGCTGCCTTACCGACTTGGCTATACCCCATCTTTTAAAAAAAATGGCGAGCCCACAGGGATTCGAACCCCGGACACACGGCTTAGAAGGCCGTTGCTCTATCCAGCTGAGCTATGAGCCCGTAAAAAGCTGCTTGTCTTTACAACACAGGCAGCTTGAATTGGAGCGGATGATGAGAATCGAACTCACGCCATCAGCTTGGAAGGCTGAGGTTCTACCATTGAACTACATCCGCATAAAATTGGAGCGGAAGACGAGATTCGAACTCGCGACCCTCGCCTTGGCAAGGCGATGCTCTACCCCTGAGCCACTTCCGCATAATGTTGGTGGAGGAGAGTGGATTCGAACCACTGTAGGCTTAGCCAACGGATTTACAGTCCGCCCCCTTTAGCCACTCGGGCACTCCTCCGAATTCTGGAACAATGCCAGAAGACATTCCACAATCTTAAATTGTTGGAGCTGGTGGAGGGAATCGAACCCCCAACCTGCTGATTACAAATCAGCTGCTCTACCGTTGAGCCACACCAGCATATTATTCAATTTGTTGGTTACTTGTTTTAAAAAAGTTGGCGACCTGGAACGGGCTCGAACCGTCGACCTCCAGCGTGACAGGCTGGCATTCTAACCAACTGAACTACCAGGCCGCAATTGGTGGGCGTAATAGGGCTCGAACCTATGACCCCCTGCTTGTAAGGCAGGTGCTCTCCCAGCTGAGCTATACGCCCGAAGCATTTTATCTGCTCGACACATTTATTAACTATACAGCATTTGGTTTCTTATGTCAAGTGTTTTTTTCACTTTTTTATAAGTTTTTTATTTGCTATTTTGTTTTGTGCTCTCGTTGAGCGACTTCATTATCTTACCACAATGGTACCCCTGTGTCAATGAATTTTCGACAAAAAATATTTACTTTTTTCAATAAATTTTAATCGCCCAAAAACGTTTAAATTTCAACATTTACAAGCTTATCTCCCTCAAAAACGACTTCAAATTTCCCGCTTGTCATATTGGCAATAAGCAATCTCGTGTCTTCTTTTTTATCCTCATCACAGCATATGGCAGCCGTAATCATATCCTCATAAATTATGTCCTCTATTTTAAACAGTCCTTTTTCGGAAAAATTCTGCAATTTACTTAAAAAAGAATAGTCCATTTTTATATTCATAACTGCCATTTGGGTAACATTGCATACGCCTGCGGCGTCAATCCCCAGCCTTGCGCTTGAGGTATAAGCTCTGACAAGCCCTCCTGTTCCCAGCTTGACTCCGCCAAAATATCTGGTTACCACAACAGCCACATTGGTAATTCCCTCATTTACAAGCATCTGCACAATAGGCGCGCCGGAGGTGCCCTGAGGCTCCCCGTCGTCGCTTGCCCACTGTATCTGGAATTTGTCACCTATAACCATAGCCGGAACATTATGTGTTGCATCTTTATATTCTTTTTTTATTTCCGCAAAGAAGCTGTCAGCTTCCTCCCTGCTCGCTACAGGCCTTACATGAGTTATAAATCTTGATTTTTCTATAATCTGCTCCGCCTGCGCAGCCTTTCCAACCGTCTTATAAAGTATCATATCTTTTGTACCTGCTGTAATCCTCTTTTGACATTTCCGCATCAAGCACAGTGCCATCTTCAGTATAATCCATCGAAAAGACTGTCGCTTTGCCGCACAGATATGAAACCACATCGCCCTTGTCAAAAGGTATCAGGAGCGTGGCTCTTACTCTGTCTGAAAATATCTTTGTTTTAATAAGTTCTGTAAGCTCGTCTATATTATCTCCGCGTTTTGCCGAAATCCACAGCCAGTCGCAGCCCTCGCTGCATACGGGCTCTGTTTCCGCTATGTCACATTTATTGTACGCTATTATTCTTTCTTTATCTCCCGCTCCGATTTCCTTTAATACCTGATCAGTCACTTCAATATGAAAATCACAGGCCTCATATGAGCTGTCCACAACGTGAATGAGCAGATCCGCATAATTTACTTCTTCAAGGGTGGACTTGAAAGCCTCCACAAGCGAATGCGGCAGCCTGCTTACAAAGCCTACAGTATCTATAAGTATGAATTCCTGATTTGTATCAAACGAAATTTTGCGATGTGATGTGTCAAGTGTTGCAAACAGCATATCCTTTTCGAATACGGATTTGTCCTCTTTGTCCATATCTCCAAGCAGCCTGTTCATAAGAGCCGATTTGCCGGAGTTTGTATACCCCACCAACGCAACTACAGGTATGCTGTTTTTTTCACGTCTGCCGCGCTGCGTAGCCCTTACAGCCTTTGCTTTTTTGAGCTCTGCGCGAATGTCGTCCATTCGTTTCTGAATATGTCTTCTGTCCGTTTCGAGTTTTTTCTCTCCGGGACCTCTGGTGCCTATGCCTCCCGCCTGTCTTGACAGGGACTTGCCAAAGCCTGTGAGCCTTGGAAGCCTGTACGCAAGCTGGGCGTACTCAACCTGAAGCCTGCCCTCCTTTGAAAGCGCGCGGTCTGCAAATATATCAAGTATAAGTATGGTTCTGTCAATTACACGCACGCCCAGAGCCTCTTCAAGATTTCTAAGCTGCATACCCGAAAGCTCGTCATTGAATATGACCGTATCAATCTCCATATTCTCACACATAAGAGCCAGTTCCTCAACCTTGCCGCTGCCTATAAATGTAGCCTTGTTTGGTCTTTCAAGGTGCTGAACCATTTCTCCCGCCACCCCGACATTTGCAGCCTCTGCGAGCCCTGCAAGCTCCTGCATCGAATATGATATATCCTTATTAAGTTCAAGTCCCACAAGAACAGCTCTGTATTCCTGCTCCTGTATCACTTCGTTATTCTCATTAAATCTAAGCATTATTCTATATTCTGCACCTGTTCTCTGATTTTTTCGATTTCACTCTTGATGTCAAGCACCGTATTGGTTATATCAAGGAAGTTGGCTTTTGAGCCTATGGTATTTGCTTCTCTGTTCATTTCCTGCACAAGAAAATCAAGCTTCTTGCCTACTGTTTCACCCTTGTTCCCCGAAATTATATTTTCAAGCTGTCTGATATGGCTCTTGAGCCTTACTATTTCCTCCGTAATATTGCTCTTGTCTGCAAATATAGCGGCCTCTGCAAGAATTCTGTCCTCAGGAAACGATGCTGAATTGCCTATAAGGTCCGTTATTTTCTCTTTGAGTCTTGTCATATAGCTTTCGGCAACCTGCGGGGCATATTCTTCTATCTCTGAAACCATATCCGCTATAAGGTGTCCTCTCATCACAAGGTCCTCTGCCAGTTTCTCGCCCTCTATGCATCTCATTTTGTCAAGATTTTCAACGGCCATTTTAACCGGAACTATAAGGGAGGCTGTTACCTTTTCCTCATCTTCAATGTCCGGCGCGGCTTTCATTACATCGGGAAGTGTTGAAAGAAACTGCAGTGATATATCGCCTGTCACATCAAATTCGTCCTTGAGCTGTCTGAGATTGTCATAGTACTGCTTTGCAACCGGCAGGTTGAGCTTGACTGTAACATCATCTTCCGTAAGGTTTTCAACTATTACGGAAACATCCATCTTGCCCCTGTTTACGGTTTCCTTAATCGCCGCTTTTATCTTCTCCTCAGCAAAGGTGTATCTTCTTGGCATTCTTACCGAAATATCGCTGTATCTGTGGTTTACCGTTCTTATCTCGACTATTATGTTTCTTTTGCCGTCAGAGTATTCCCCTCTGCCAAAACCCGTCATACTTTTTATCATTCAATCTGTCCTCCGTTTTTCTTTTAATTAATGATAACTGAATAATTATACCACATAATAACTCTAATAGGTATCTGTTTTTCATCACTTCTGTCTGCATTTCATTTGCCAGTCAGTGTGAAAAGCATCATACCACATAATAACTTCAATAGGCATCTGTATTTCATCAGCTCTTGAAGCCCTGGCCCAATTTGTGTAAGCAAATTGCGGCAGGTCTCATGCAAGAGTTCTTCTTCTGTCTGTTGTAAGAACTTACTGCTTTCTTTCGACCAGTCTTTATGAAAAAACATCATATCATATTTCAGACTCTTGTGTTAAAATATTTATATCACTTATGACAGGAGATTGATCATGGCATTTGACGGAATAATGACTGCGGCGGTAACCTATGAGCTTAACCATACGCTGCAGGGAGGAAAAATCGAAAAGGTATACCAGCCAGAAGCTGAGGAGCTGGTATTTAACATACATTCAAAATCAGGCAAGCTGAAGCTGTATATATCTTCTTCGGGCAATCACGCGGGGATATATCTGTCGTCTGAAAGCTACAGCAATCCCGCAAACCCGTCGGCTTTCTGCATGCTGCTTCGCAAGCACTTGCAGAGCGGCAGAATTACAGATGTAAAGCAGGTAGGCTCTGAGAGAATAGCGGAAATATATATCGAAACTATGGACGAGCTTGGTTTTAACGTGAATAAAAAACTTGTTGTCGAGATTATGGGCAAGCACAGCAATATATCCCTTGTAGATGAGGGCACCGGCAAGATAATAGACAGCATCAAGAGGATTTCAATTGACACCAGCAGAGTAAGACAGCTTCTTCCGGGTATGATATATCAGTACCCGCCTTTACAGGATAAAATTCCTTTCAAAGAGGTCACAGCAGAGGATATCAGTTCATTTGAGAGCAGACGGCTTCTTGACTGCATAGGCGGCATCAGTCCCTCCATTGCCGATGAGCTTGAGGGAAATATATCGGAAAATCTTGAAGCCATAAGGCAGAGGCTTGCCACAGGAGACTTCTCTCCTTGCGTATATCTTAAAGAGGACGGCTCTCCCATGGAATTTTCAGCATTCCCTCTGAGAGCCTATGAAAACCACCTTAATAAAGTAGATTTCAATACAGTAAGTGAAGCTGTAGAATACTACTATTCTCACAGAGCTTCCTCCAACAGAATCAAACAGAAAGGAACTGACCTTTTAAAAGCTGTGGAGCAGAAGCTGAAAAAGCTCTACCTTAAAAAGCAGAGATTGTCCGAGGATTTATTAAAGGCCGAAAATTCCGAGGACCTTAGGCTGTACGGCGAGCTGCTGACTGCAAATCTTCACAAGTGCAAGACGGGCGACAGGTCTGTTACCGTTGACAATTATTATGACGGCACTACGGTAACGATACCTCTTGATATCAAATATTCACCGTCAAAGAATGCGCAGATATATTTTAAAAAGTACGGCAAGTCAAAGACCGCTGTTAAAGAAAAGGCTCTCCAGATAGAAGAAAACGACAGGGATATACAGTACCTCGAGTCAGTGCTTTCATATATAGAGAACGCCGACAGCGCGGATACAATAGAAGCTCTGCGCACAGAGCTTACGGCAGAGGGTTATCTGAAGCGCAGAAAGAACAATCCCGTACAGAAAAAACAGAAAACCTCTCCTGTTGAATATGTGTCCTCAGAGGGCTTTAGAATCCTCGTAGGGCGAAATAATACGGAGAATGATACTCTGACCCTAAAGATGGCAGGAAAAACAGATTTATGGCTTCATACCAAGGATATCCCCGGTTCTCACGTCATCGTATTTACCGAGGGTAAAGAGCCGGACAAAAAGACCATATTCGAGGCGGCGGCCATTGCGGCATATCACAGCAAGGCCAGAAATTCAGAGCAGGTGCCTGTAGATTATGTGCCTGTAAAATACGTCAAGAAACCAAGCGGCGCAAAGCCCGGCATGGTTATATTCACAAACAACAGGACAGTATATGTAAAGCCTGCAATTCCGGACACCGCAGGCAGCAGATAAATAACCATATGACCAAAAGACAGGAGCTGCCTGAAAAGCAATCTCCTGCCTTTTTTAATTACTCAAATCCCCTTTTGGCTACGGAATATCAATTGTAAACGGCTCGCCTACATATACAAGTTCATCCGTTTCCAAATCATCATAACTGAACTGCAGCGTATATGATTTAACATCATAATTAAGCTCATAGCTTGTATCATCATCATTAATTCTGCTGCCCCACATATCATTAGTACAAAAATTAAAGAAATCCACTTTATCGCCCGTTTCATCTGTGCCTTCAAGATAAAGCGGCTCTTCTATATCCTCTTTGTTCTCAACTGTTATACTCTGATCAATAGGCGATATAATCAGCTTGCCTATATGCACCTCTCCCCCGGATGTATCGAACACTTTATTAATTTCAACCTCTTTGGTTGCTTCTTTAAATCTCTTATTATCAAGGGTGAATTTAAAATCAAAACGTTGGTCTTCTGCATAAAATGACGTTTTGATTTCAGGATAAAGCGGCATATCATATTCATATTTGATATTTAAAAAATATATACCCTTATTTCCATCGCGCTTGCCTCCATAGCTTCCGCTGCCATATCCCATTATATCATCTTCGCTTCCGCCTATGCGAAGACCATTTATGAATGTTACCTGTTCACAGACATCTCTCAATCTGAGCACTGTCCCGTCATCCTTTTCGACAGTTACCGAAAACCTCATCTGGTAATTACTTGCCACAACCTCATTAAGCGTAAAGGTTATATCCCCCTTTTTCTGTGTCTGGTCTATGACAGTGACATAGTCGTCCTCTGAGGAATTTCCGAGGTACTGCCCTATTCCCATAAATGCCTCTCTTGCCTTGGCCCATGCGCTTGTTCCTGCCGGAGTAAAACTGAATACAAGAACAATACATGCTGCCACAGCTACTGATATCCACCTTTTTTTCTTCCTTGTTCCCGTGGGTTTCTTAATCCCCGCTTCTTTGTAGAAGCTGTCTATCGCTCTTGTTTTTTCTTCCTGCGACATAATCTCAAATCTGTCCTTCATCTGCCTGCACCCCTTTCTTCCATAGTTTTGCGAATTTTTTTCCTACCTCTTGAAAGCCTCGAATACACCACATCTCTTTTGAGTCCCGTTGATGCGGTAATTTCCTCTGCAGTCTGCTCATATACATAGCGTCTTCTGAACAGTTTCCTGTCCTCTTCACACAGACATTCAAGCAGTTCATCAATCACTGTTTCCCCTGAATACTCATCGTACACAGCCGGCTCTGTCAGGGCTTCCGCTCTGTTGTCGTGCCGGATTTCCTTCCTTAGAAAATCAACAGCCTTGTGTTTTGCCACAGCGGCAAGCCACGAGGTCATGCTTCCCTTTGAGCCGTCAAAGCTTCCGCCGGTTTTCCATACAGCCATAAGCACATCGTTAAAACATTCTTCCCAGTGCTGGCGGTGCTGTCCAAGGCTTCTGCACAGTACTGTTTTGATAAGGTCGCCGTATTCTTCCACTATGTATTCAATGGCCTGTGGGTTTCCTGAAGCAATATGAGCGATGCAGTTTTCCTTTGTAATCTTCAAGACCGCTTTCTCCTTTCTTTGTTGTCATATATTAATTCGCAATACCGCCTGCATTTCTGACAGGACAGACAAAATATATATTTATTTTATCATATATCGGGCAGATTTTTAAGAGCCCTGCATCTTGCCCGCCACAGGCTTTGGTGCTAAAATATATGAAAAGGCAAATAATATGTATGGGTGAAAAAATATGAACAGATATGACAGGGCTCTGTTTCAGGTTATGAGCAGAGAGGAGTTTAATAATAAATATGGGGAGCGGTTTTCAGGCTGCCGAGAGCTTGCCGAAAGTCTTAAATCAATGCGCTACTGCAAGGCTGAGGTTTTCAGGGACTGCATTACAGGTATGATACGCCTGCCTAAGAAAAATGATTTATACAGAGACGCACAGCTTACCTTCGGTTTCTGTCTGACAGCTTCTAAGATTGTTTTTATCGAAAACGGCGGCAAGATTGGTCCGTGGATAGAAAATCAGGCAGAAATTCTGGGCGATGCGTTTACTCCGGGGCAGCTTCTGATGCAGGTTATGGGCAATATGATATCCGATGATATTCTTTACCTTTCGCATATAGAGGAACAGACTGAAATGCTTGAGGATAATATTACAGAGGGAAATACCGGCAATTTATTCGTATCTCTTACAAAATACAGACGTAAACTGTCCGAGCTAAATGCATATTATGACCAGCTTGTTGATATCGGAGAACTGCTGCAGCTTCCTGTCTGTGCTTCATTTGTATCAGAACCTGACGACTGGGACAAATATACAAGACGCTGTGAACGTCTCCAGAACCATGTTCAGTTCATCAGGGAGAATCTGCTGCAGCTGGGAGAGCTTTATCAGTCAACACAGGACGCCCATCAGAACAGGATAATGGGATTTCTGACTATCATCACGACATTTTTCCTGCCGCTTACACTGCTTACAGGCTGGTACGGAATGAACTTCCGGCATATGCCTGAGCTGAGCTGGAGATACGGCTATATTGCAGTAATTGCCGTAGCTTTAATTATAGCTGTATGTGAGTTCATATATTTTAAGAAAAAGAAATATTTCTGACAGAAAAAGCACCTGTATCCTGCTGCTCCACAGCAGTAAGTACAGGTGTTATTTATTATTATAGGACACGCTTCCCCTCCCTGATAATATTCTTAAAGAAAGGCAGCACTTCTGCAAATTTCTGAAAAGTTTCTTTGTCCTGCAGCTTTATTGACAGTAAAACATCATATTTCAGGTCAAGTACAAAAGAAAGGTCACTGACTTTTCTTCTGTATGATGAAAGCTTATCCTTTGGCAAATCCACAAGAACCATAATATTAACATCCGACTCCGAGTCAAAATCGCCTCTGGCATAGGAACCGTACAGCCATATCTGCTCAAGGCTGCATAAATAGCAGGACCCTGCACCTAAGCGATGCGGGGTCCTTATTGGTTTATAGCTGTGTAGTTTATACTCTAGTTATCAAGTGCTTTCAGGAATTCTTCTTTGAGGCTGCATTTGAGTTCAAATCCAAGTTCTTCGAGAGTCTTGTCCATAGCATCAAATGTCATACACATATCCTCTCTATTGGCATTCTCACCCATATGTCCAACCCTTATAACCTTGCCTGCCAGCACATCGAAGCAGCCGGAAATCATAACGTTGTACTTATCTCTCATAGTCGAAAGTATCTGTGTATCTGTCAGACCTTCGGGAACCTCGATAACTGTGACATTGTTTGAAAATCCATCCTCAAGGTAGAGCTTCAGTCCTGCATTTCTGACAGCGGTTCTTGCCGCCTCTGCAATTTTATGATGACGCTCTATAATATCAGGCTCTGAAACAACATTGTCTATTGCCGCGCGAAGTCCTGTAATATCACTTGCCGGCATAGTGTATGGGAACCATTTGTCACTGTAATAGTTCTTGAATGTAAGCAGGTTTGCATAAAACGCCGCAATCGGTGTTTTTCTGTTTTCCATAGCCGCCATAGCTTTGTCGCTTACCCATACCATTGTAAGTCCCGGAGGAGCAGACAGCGCTTTTTGCGAGCCGCCGCACAGGATATCTATGCTGCTTTCATCAACATTCACGTATTCGCCGAACATTCCTGCAACAGAATCTACAACGCTCATAATTCCGTATTCTGCAAGCAGCGGACAGATTGCTGAAATATCATTCATAACGCCGCTTGGAGTGTCGCAGTGAACCACTGTGGCATATTTGAAATCGGAGTCCTTATCAAGAAATTCTCTGAGCTCTGCCGGATTTATGGGTCTGCGGTAGTCTGCGGTAAAGAGAACCGGCTCTCCCCCGTACATTGTTACAAAGTCCTTAAAGCCTTTACCGAATATGCCGTTATCTAAAACCAGCACTCTGTCGCCTGCCTCGGTAAGAGAAGCGCAGGCAGCCTCAAGGCCCAGTATTCCCTCTCCGCCAAGTATATATGCTCTGCCTGACGAATGCATAAGCTGCGCAAGTATGTCGCAGGTTTCCTTGTAGAAGTCATAAAAAGCTTCATCAAGGTCAGGGTTTGTTGATACGAGGCTTCTTGCCTGTCTTACATTTTCACGAACCTGCGTAGGTCCTGCTGTCATTATTTTGTACATAATAAGGTCTCCTGTAAGTATGTGTATTTTTTAGTATTTAGTTGCTATTGATTTAAGCTTGCCTGCAAAAGGTATTACGATAATTCCCGCAACGGCAACCTGAACTATATTTCCCGGGATAGAGCCAAAAGGCACAATCCAGTTGCCGTACAGAATAACCTCTGTGAAGTAGTATCCCACGATTTTTATAACAAGCGCCGCGATTACCGCAACAGTGTTTGCTATTACAGGGCGTACTTTGAGTTTTTCTGAAATAAGGCCTGAAACATATCCCATAGCTGCTACAATTACAAGGGTAAAAGGCGCCCATGCGGTCCAGCCTGAAATAAGGTCAAACAGGCTCATGCCTATGCCGCCCGCTATTGCTCCCGTACGTCTGCCGAAAACAAAGGCTCCGAGGAACATAGGTACATTGCCAAGGTGAATAAGGCCGCCGTTTCCTACAAGGGGCAGTCTGATATTTATAAACATTGTTGCCACCAGTGTAAGCGCTATGAAAAGGCCGTTAATTACAATCATTTTAGTTTTGTTCTGCGGTGCTGCCGCAGCTGCATTGTTTGTGCTCATTTTTA
>ERZ857965.2120-NODE-2120-length-17635-cov-7.731229_pt1 | contig 17635 bp, 10 predicted proteins | sample MGYA00519758_ERZ857965 | MGnify/ENA primary metagenome ERZ857965 (study PRJEB31778, sample SAMEA3449381) | human gut metagenome | biome: human gut; feature: human-associated habitat; material: faeces | place: United Kingdom | collected 2010/2012 ... | reverse complement strand
TTTTCGCCTATCGAATTTCTTAATAATAGTGTCCAATATGATTGACAAACCTACAGTATATAAAAAAAGTTGCGGTAAAGGGACTCAGCAATTTTGCGGCAGACAAACCATAGCATAATTGTAGGGGAAGGCGCCCTCGACGTCCCCTACATGGGTAGTGCAATATTTATGCACGGATATGGCAGACTTGAAGAAAGATTTAGTGTACAAAAAAACAGACAGCAAAAGCCGTCTGTTTGTGTTTGATATATTACTTGTTAAGATATTCGAGATTTTTTCTGATAAGCTCGCATCTCTGCTTTACGCAGTCAACAGAACGCAGTGGGTCTGACGGAGTGTTGAATGTGTAATCCATAAGCTTGTCGATCGTTGTTGCCGCAACGTGAAGTCTTGTGTCTGATGAAGCGTAGTAAATATACACGTCACCGTTTTCACGAACGATCGCGCCGTTTGTGAATGCAACGTTTGATACGTCACCCACTCTTTCACTGCCGTGTGGTGCAATGAAAAGTCCTGACGGCGAAGCGATTAGCTTAGAAGGGTCTTTAAGGTCAGTTGCAAATACATAAATTACGTATCTAAGACCTGCGGCTGTGTTTCTTACGCCATGTGCAATGTGTATCCAACCCTTTGGTGTCTTGATAGGCACTGCGCCTGCACCGTTCTTTACCTCTGTGATTGTGTGATACTGCCTTGGTGAGATAACAACTTCGTCTGTGCAGATAACAGGGTTTGTGATGTCTTCGCAAAGACCGAAGCATACTCCTCCGCCTGAGCCAGTTTCGATAAAATCGTCCTGTGGACGTGTGTAGAATGCGTACTTTCCGTCAACGAACTCAGGGTGAAGTACAACGTTTCTCTGCTGTGGTGACTTGGACTTGAGATTAGGAAGTCTTTCCCATGTCTTAAGATCCTTTGTCCTTACGATTCCGGCCTGAGCTGTAGCGGCGGAAAGATCGTTTGAAGTCTTGTCCTTGCTCTCTGAGCAGAATACACCATATATCCAGCCGTCCTCATGCTGTGTTAATCTCATATCGTATACGTTTGTTTCCTCCGGTTCAGTGTCAGGAAGCTGAACAGGGAAGTCCCAGAAACGGAAACCGTCAACAGGGCTGTCGCTCTCTGCTACTGCAAAAAATGACTTTCTGTCATTGCCCTCAACTCTTGCAACAAGGTAATACTTGCCGTTGAGATAAATAGCGCCTGAGTTCAGTACTGCGTTTATGCCCAATCTCTCCATGAAGTATGGATTTGTCTCAGGGTTCATGTCATATTTCCAGATAATAGGTGCGTGCGCGGCTGTCAGAACAGGGTAAACGTATCTGTCATAAATTCCGTTATAGCTGTCGGACACAATGTTTTTTCTGTTGATGAGAGCCTCGTATTCGGCTGTCACCCTTGCTTTGTTTCTTTCAAAATCTGTCATATCAAGCAATTTCCTTTCGGTAAAAAATCTTCTTAAACAAGTATACTATAATAATTCGCTAATTACAAGTACCACTGAAAACATCAAACGATTACATGAAAAAAGTTTTACGAACTGCATAAATGCTGTACATATTTTGCTGTTTTGGTTAATGTTTTCTACAAAAAGCTCTTGTATCTGTTGTATATTCATTCAAAACGGGCATATTGAATATTTGAACTTTATGCGCATATTTTAAACGATACCGATTGTAATATTGCGCTTTAACAATACATATGGATTTTATTGTGCAAAGTGTACAATGAAATTGCTGATAATTGTGCTATAATGGTGATTGACAATAGCTTTATATGTGTTGTATAATTATAGCAAGATTTAATATATGAACTCATCAACTACATACGGACAGCTTTGATGCTAAAATATTGAATTATGGAGGAATATTTTATGAATTACAAAAAGTACATAGCGGCTGTAATGGCTTTGTCAATGGCAACAGGAGTAGCGGGTTGCGGAAGCTCATCAAACTCTTCAAGCAATGCGGAGGACGATTTTTCTGAATCTTCCGACTCTGCGGGGAATAAGGACGATACGCCGCAAACCGATGAAGGCAATATTTCGATGCAGAACAACCAGGAATTCGCCCAGATACTTGCGGGCGGAGATTCCGGGCAGGCCATCGAGAGTTTTGCAAACAAGTATCAGGGGCGCAATATCGAATTCGATGGCTATACGGCATCGGTATTACCGCATGACTCAAACAAGACACGATTCGACTATCTGATCCTTGCCGGAAATGTAGGGGGTACGCACGGTCCGAACTTTCATTTCAGTGATGTGAATTATTACGATCTTCACTTAACCGGTGGCAATGTTCCGAGCTCGTTTACTGAGGGGCTTAACATTCATGTCATTGCTGAAATCGAAAGCTATGACTCCGCATCCGGCTTGTTCGAGCTCAAACCTGTTTCCATCACGATGAGATGAGAATCGCCATGCTTGGATACATGCCATTCCCCAATGAGACGGTGACGCTCACCAGCCATTGCGCGCGCTGCAAGAACATCGACGGAGAGCAGAATAATGCCAAACTCATGCTCACCAATATGCGTCTGGTATACGAATGGAGCAGCAAAACACGGATGGGGGAGGACCTTTCATGCCTGTCCTACCCATTGAACGAGCTGGCAACGCAGAAAGACGAGATTCGAGCAGATTGCCAAACTTCAGATTATGAAACAAGCTTCAAACTCCACCCAGCCGGGGAGGAAGTCTCCTTCGTTTTCCGTAGCCCGGAGAAAAACGCGAGCCGTAAGGTGGCTGCCGCATGGCTGGACGCAATCAATATGGCGGTGACGGGAACCAAATCCTCCGCAGCCATGGCTTTACGCAGAAGCGTTCCTGGAGTCGAAATGCTAGCTGGTGCGTTGAAAGACACGTTCGATGTGGTCAAAACGACTTTTGCCGGCCCAAATACAAATCAGCGGAGCGCTTCCGCGAGAAAAGCCATCACGGCAAAATGCATTGGATGCAGAGCTCCACTTTCGGGGTGGACCGGTATGACCGTGCAATGCAAATACTGCGATACGGTGCAGACGCTGTGACTGGAACGGATAACGGGCTAAACGGGAACGAGGAATAAGACATGGGCATGTTACGCGCAATCGGAGGAGCAGTAGGCGGAACTCTGGCCGACCAGTGGAAGGACGTCATCACTGCTGGTCGGTTTGACGAGCATTCCGCGGTCGTGCCCGGCGTTCTAAAGGATGAAGACAACGGCCGCGGCTCCAACGGGCGTGGCTCGGAAGGCGTCATCACCAACGGTTCAAAGATTTACGTGCCGGAGAACACGGCGGCGTTCATCTTCAGCCAGTCCGGCATTGAGAATATCATCTCCCAGCCAGGCGGCTACGAATATCATGACGGGCAGGACAGTGTTTTCAATGGCGACGGAGTAAAGAAATCGATCTTCAAACAGATCGGCGAGCGCATCGGTTACGGCGGTATCACGTCCGATTACAAGCAGATTGCCTTTGTGAATCTGCGTGAGATTCGTGACATCAAGTTTGGCACGCGCGGCCCGCTCATGTATAACGATCTGTTCTATGGGACGGATCTTGAGATTTTCGCCTATGGTTCGTTCACCATCCAAATCGGTGACCCGGTGCGTTTCATTCGTAATTTCGTTCCGGCGAACGTTACCTACTACTCGTTTGATGATCAGCGAGCACGTTCGCAGATTCTGGCTGAGTTTCTGCAGTCGTTCACGGTGGCACTGAATGCGCTGTCAACGCAGTACAGAATCTCGCAGTTGCCGGCGCAGGCGAACGATATTGCGGTCAAGGTGGCGAATGATAGGCAGAATGCGGGTACGTGGCCGGCAAGGTTCGGTTTCAATATCGTCAAAATCGGTATCGAGAACATCGAGTTCTCGGATGCCTCGCGTGAGCTGGTGCGGAAGTTCTCCGCCAACAAGATGGATCTGAAGGCGTATGAGGATGTGTCGCAGCATGCTTCGAATGTGGCGGCGCAGCAGAAGATCGCGCATGGTGTGGAGGAGCATGGGTTTGGTGATGCGGGCGCGATGATGTTTGGCGCGGCCTTTGCACAGGGCGTGAATCCTGTGACCGGGGCGCAGACCAATCCCGCGATTGCGGAGCAGCCTGTGGCGGCACAGCGGCAGACTTCTACTGCTGCGGCGCCATCCATGTCGGTCGTTGAACAGTTGGATGCGGTCAAGAAGCTCAAGGAACTGCTTGACGCGGGGATCTTGACCCAGAATGAATTCGATTCCAAGAAGAAACAGATTCTCGGTCTATAAATCTATAAGGAGGGCAACATGATGAAGAAGGTCTTTGCCGCGATACTGAGTATCGCATTGATTGCTGGTGTATCCGCGTGCGGCGAGAAGAAGGCCGAGGGGCCGGACTATGCCGATGACGAGGCGATGTCCATTATCGCGGAGGGTTTTGGCAAACGTTCCGCTCTTATCGATAAGCTCAAAGGGCAGGGTAAGGATACGAGTGAATCAAAGAATCTTCAGCAGATCGTTCAGGCTGAGATTGATAATGACAAGCCGTTGAAGGCGCGTCAATTCAAGGACTCGAAGCTCCAGGAGCAGATCATCGCCTATTTGAATTCGCTGGATGATCAACTGTCCGTGGTCAAGAAATACTCGAATACCAGTGCCGAATATACCAACGCGTGGAACGAGGTATATGATAAGCGGTCCACGATTCTGAAGACATTCGTGGATAAGTACGGGCTTAAGGTCGATTCGAAATACCAGGACACCCTTGACGATCTGGTTCGTAACGGTAATTCCGTTCAGGAGAAGAACGAGACGGATCAAGTGATCAATAATCTGGTTTCATCGGCTCAATTCGACAGAACGGAAGCGGAATATGGCGGTTACTACACGTATTCCGCGGTCATCGAGAACACCAGCAAGATCAATTTTGGCAATGTCTCGCTGCTGTTGGCGCTCTATGACGCTGACGGTGTGAAGGTGGAGGAGACTTTTGCCAACACCAGCTCATGGGCGGCAGGTGAGAAGGTCCGGTTCGAAGCTGGTAGCGATGTGAACGCCGCGCAGGTCAAGGTATCGGTCAGCGGCTATGAGGTGACGGAGTAGAGGGCCTCGTTTTTCTTATGCGCCGGCTGACAGAATTTCTGTGAATTCGACTTTCCGGAATTCTGTCAGTCGGCCAGAGGAATCCGGTTTGGAATGAGTTCGATTCCGGAAGAGGATTCTTGGAGCACGGCCACCGATGGGAATCGACGGAGTGCTGGTGGAAATCGACTCATGAGAAGGACTTCCGCAATGCTGGATATGCAATTCGGATTTGTTGGATTTGCGATGTTGCAGATGATCTGAAAGTTTGTACAGCCTGAATGTCTTCTTCGAACCAGTGGGCGCTCTCCAGTACAGGATCTAGACGCCACAGTGAATGAGGTCTTATGGAGAAATACGGTTCCAGCGGATGATGCTGTTATAGACTGTTCAAATAACTGGAAATGATCAGGGAAAGGAATCCTGTTCCCGGAATGTTATCAACGGGGATACACGGATTTCTGCGGAGGGGATGGAATATGGCAAAGAAGGCCGTTCGGATTAAGTACGATCCATTTGCATGCAACGTGTCTTTCCGGATCGCACAGAGCGTTGGCGGTTCCTGGCAGGAACCTTCAGAAGGTGCCGCGCTACTTAAGTTCACGAATCGTCCCATCCTCCTTTCCAATTGTATTTTCGGTATCGTTACCATCATTAATGAGAAATATAATTCCGTTATGGACGGTCTCGAGATTCAATTTTCAGGCCCGAACGATGATTTTGCCCTACTCGAACAGGTTATTAAGAAAGTCGACGATCAACAGAACGGGGTTGGACCACTTTCGTGCAGATTGATTGGCACGTACCATACCGCCGAGGATGCATTGGAAACCATTCGTCGCGATTATGCCACAATCAAACATGAATTTATGCCATATCTTCCTGGTGGTGACTATTATGAACACACGTCGAATCAGATTGGTGATCAGATTGTCAGGTTTGAAGATACCATCAGCGATGCGGTACCGGTATGTGTTGTCGGCAACTACAGCGTTGGTAAATCAGCTCTTATCAATTCCTTGATTGGTGAAGAGATTTTACCAAGCCAGGTGAATCCAAGCACGGCGAAAAATGTGAAAGTGGTTCGATCCAGTACGTATTCGGTGGCTGTGTATTATCCAGACGATAATGGCGACTTAAAACTACATCGTTTTGGAGTGGAGCCGTCGTTGGGACTTGTTGCACAGGATTCCGATGAACATGGTTCCGAAATCGCCGCGAAGCTCAATGAGTTTATTGGATGTGTCCGCGGTGATGAAGACAAGAGGGAAGTCGAAATAGCGCGAGCGGTGCTCGACAAGTTAAACCAGGGAAAGAATGCTGAACTGTCAGGCGAGTTTCTTGGCAAATTCGGAAGCAACGTCATTCTTGAGATGCCTTTTGCCGATTCCATATTGGAAAAGACCGATAGCAGAATCGTCTTTTTCGACACTCCGGGTAGTGATAACGCCGAGGTCAATCAGAAGGAGCATAAAGAGGCTTTGGAATTACTTCTCGGCGACCAGACCAATGCCTTACCCATCTTGGTTACCAGTCGTGATCGGGCGGCCGGTGATGGTACGGAGGCGATTATGCACATGCTTGACGAACATGCGAACAATTTTTCCAGTCCAAGCTGTCTGATTGTTATCTCAAAATGTGACAGGCTTGCCAAAGCCCAACTTCGTGAACCGGTCTCGGCGTTGACCAAAAACTGGCATGGCAAATCCATCGTTCTGTTTGTCACACCCATTGGCGCGCTTGGTGTAAGAAAAGGCGAGGATGCCGATTGGCTGGATGAAAGCTACAGCGAATTCTATGAGGATTGGAAACGTAAACAATCCGGTGCGCATAAAGTCAGCCTTCCTGAATACAACGTTTACCCCTGTGATCGGCGCGTATCCATGGATGAGTTGGGTGTGAGTCAAGAATTGTACGATACCGGAATTCCCTCATTGGAATACGAAATTCAGTACTACGTCGAGCATTATTCCAAATACAAGAAGTGCGAGCGCGGTCGGAAGGATCTGCTTGGCGCATTGGCCGTTGCCGAGAGCGAACTTGCTGAGCAGAAGCAGCAATGCACCGACAAAAAACAAGAAGCTGAGCGTCGTAAGCTGGAAACCCGGAACGCATTGCTGAAAGAACTTGATGAAATCGATATTTTCATAGACCCGAACCTGGCGTCGAATATTGCGACTTATTTTGAGGACGACCTGAACTCCTATTGCTCAAAGTTAAAGGACGCCCTTTATGAAATATATGATTCCAGCGATCGTGAGAATCTCCAGGATTTCGATGATGCGATAAATGAGCATATTCGGCATCATTGTCAGGTCAACCTCATCGATAAGGTCTATCTTGCGGCAAACGGCGCGAAGGCGAAGATTCTTGCGAGCATGGCAGGTTTTGCTGAAGGATATGCGCGAACATTGCAGACCTATGTGGAAAAGAACAGGTCGCATTTCAGCGAAATCGGTAGAAAACAACTGCGCGAATGCCTTGAACACAACTCGGCATTGCCTGAATTCACCGAGGTAAAAAGTGTGTTGGAAGGTATTCAGGCACTATTCGAAAAATTCGCTCTAGTCGGCCATACATGGCGAATGATTACCAAGAAAGAAGACGAGGCACGCGAAAGGCTGGTCTGTGCAAAAGCCAAAGCATTCGAGCAGAGGCTGCGCGGATATGATGATGTTTTCGGGAAAAATAAGCCCGGAGCGTTTTTCACTACGGTATTCGCGAAGCCGGTCGATCAGTATGCACAGCAACTCCGAATATGGGCGGATGAGTATAAGCAATACATCAAGGATCAGCTTGATACGGACAGCGTCATCTTAAGCAATATGGAAGATGAAATCGCATCTTTGGACGCGAAGGTCGATGATTTGAAGACACGCCTTTCCAAAGTGGAGGATGTCAGGACCGAACTTACATCGTTACTTGACGAAGTGGCTATTGATTAGGAGGAAAAGCGTGCTTAACAATTCCAAAGAGCTGGCAAAGAGCATGGCACCCTCTGCAGAGCAACTTGCGCAGGTGAAAGACAAATGCGATCGATATTATGGCCAATGTCTTGCGGGGGTATTCAAAGAGTATCTTCCGCATATAGCCGAGTGCTATAGCGTGGAGGATTATCAGGGACTGGGCAGTCCGACGGAATCCGTGGCGAGTTTTGAAATCAGCAAGCTCGTTCTGGAAAAAGACGATAAAGTACTGGAGAAGCTGAAGAATGTATATCAGCTGCTTTCGGGCACCGGCAACAGCATAGCCATGATCATTAATCGTTCGTTCCGCCAGTGCAGGATTTTCTTTGCGGTTGGGACGGAACACGATGATTCGGAACTGGCGAAGAATCTTGCCATGAACGTACGTGATGCGTTCTTGGGCAATTTTCCTGGTTCCGAATGTGACGATGTGCACTACTATTCCGATGGCAGGGGTTCGGCTTTCAATGCGTTGAATGAAAACACGGGGTTCGGCGTCGTCGATTTCAATTCGATAGGCATCGTGTCGAATATTGCGACGGATTTTTCTGAGGAATTTTCCACGCAGGGTATCGAAAAGCTCATTGATGGTATATCTCTCGGCAGAGATGAGGAATACACGCTGATTCTCGTCGGCCGTTCAATGCCTGCAAATCAGCTGATGCAGAAAAAGAATGAACTATACCGACTCTATACCGGACTCAGCCCCTTCGCTTCAGTCCAAAGGAATTGGAGCTTTCAGGAGAGCAAAAGTTGGAGCCAGAATCTGGGCGTGAGCGGAGGCACGGAACTGCCGGGTGCTATCCCCGGGTTGCCGCGGTTGAATGTTGGTGCTTTTGCCAGTGTTGGTCATGGCACAGCCAAAACCACGGGTGAGGGCGGAAGCGTAACTCTTACCGAATATGGCGTGAAACATATGCTTGACACCATCGAGAAACAGATGGAGCGCTTGGAATTATGCGAGGCCTTGGGACTATGGCAATTTTCGGCCTATATCCTGTCCCCGGACGTGAGATTGGTCAGCGAAGCCTCTCACATGTATCTGTCTCTGACCCAAGGCAATAAGTCCAATCTGGAACGTCCCGCTATCAACATTTGGAATGCGCAAGGCAGGAATCCGGCTACCATTGCCGAGATAACCAAATTAAGAAGCTATCTTACGCATCTTGAACATCCACAGTTCGTAAAGAAGGAGGGTATTCCGAATACCTTCTTCAACCAGGAGAACTGGCCTAAGAGAACGACGTGCACTGCGGATCTATCCGGCGAAGAACTCGTGAAGGCCATCAATATTCCCCGCAGTTCCGTACCAGGATTGCCTGTGATCGAGTGTGCGCCGTTCGGGCGAGAGGTTTCTTCATATGACGCGACGAACCGTGGTGATATCCATATAGGTTGCATCCACCATATGCATCACGATGAGGAAATGTCAGTGGAGCTTTCCTCTGATTCGCTTACTTCGCATGTGTTCGTGACGGGTTCCACAGGTAGCGGAAAATCCAATACTGTGTACCGTCTGCTTGACGAGTGCTCTTGCAATTTTTTGGTCATAGAACCGGCAAAAGGCGAATATCGATATGAATTCGCAGATTGCGCAAAGGTCTACGGAACCAATCCGATGACTGACGATCTGCTGCGGATCAATCCCTTCGAGTTTCCCGAAGGCATACATATCTATGAACATATCGATCGAATCCTTGAAGTGTTCAACGTGTGCTGGCCCATGTATGCTGCCATGCCGGCGGTACTCAAAGAAGCCATAATACGTGCGTACGAAAAGGTGGGCTGGGATATGACTCGGTCCACGAATTCCCTCGGCAGGTATTATCCGACATTCGCGGATGTTTGCAGGGAAGTAGATGCGTATATAGATTCCTCCGATTATTCCGCCGATACGCGTGGCGATTACAAGGGGTCGCTGAAGACCCGACTTGAATCGATGACCAATGGCATCAACAGGCTGTTGTTCTGCAATGGCAGTGTGTCGGATGAGGAATTGTTTGATGGGCGCGTCATTGCCGATTTGAGCCGCGTAGGATCTTCGGAGAACAAAGCTCTCATTATGGGCATTCTTGTCATTAAACTCCAGGAGCGCAGGATGTGCCAACGCGCCGCCTCCAATGAGACGCTCAAACACATCACCGTACTTGAGGAAGCGCATAACCTATTGCGCAACAGTCAGACAATATTTGGCGAGACGGGTGGAGGAATTGCCTCCAAGTCGGTGGAGATGATTTCCAACGCCATTGCCGAGATGCGTACATACGGCGAGGGATTCATTATCGTGGATCAATCTCCAGGATTGCTGGATATGGCCGCGATCCGCAATACCAATACGAAAATCATCATGCGTCTTCCCGACGAGGGCGATCGTCAGTTGGTTGGTAAGGCCGCAGGACTTAACGATGGTCAGATTGCCGAATTGGCCAAATTGCAGCGAGGCGTCGCCGCCGTTTATCAAAACGAATGGATCGAGCCGGTACTGTGCCATATAGGCAAACATGAACGCAAGGAAACGGTGATTGCGGACGGATATGAGTATGCCCCGGAGTCTGAGCCGCTATCTTCCCAAGAACTTGAATGTCTGAACACCTGCCTGATATATCCTCGTCGAATCGATATGCCCGAGGAATCGGATTTCCTGCATATCGTAGAGAAATCCGGTCTTCAGTATTCCATGAAACGCGATATCTTCCTTATGGCGCGCAGTTCGTATTCCGACAGAAAGAACCTGTACTGCAGAATCGCATATGACTACTTCGACATGGAAGACTTCTTTGATGCCAATGAAGTGGCCGATGGCTCCGATATTCTGCAGGAATTGCAGACGTATCTTTCCCAATCATGGATTTTCGAGGATCTGTCTGATTGGGATGGTCTGCTCTCGTCGCAATTATTATTTGCTCAGATGATGGTCTTCGAACGTGGAGAACGACTAAGGAAGCTCCGAACACCGCGGTCCGTTGAGGAAATCGGCGATCTGAGCAGAACCGCATTGAGTCTGTCAGCATTAATGGGAGGTCGGTGACATATGAAAGACATAGCCGAAGGAGCGATGGAACATCTGGATTCTGCCAAGCGACAGGTGAAGTCCTCGATGCAGTCGATTTCGGACTGCGCGGATGATGCCTGGAACAAAGTCATGGGCGATGCAACCGTTCGTTCCGGGGTCGAAACATTACGGCAGGCCGCCGATAAGGCTTGGCAGACAGGCACATCCGTTTTGGCAAAAACGGGCGATGCCGTGGCGCATGGCGCGAAAAATACGGCGTATGTTGGTGGTCGTGCTGCTCTCGGGACTGCTGAAATAGGCGAGAATGCCTACATCGGTATGCGTGCGAATGCGGAACTCGCAACAGGCAACGAGAATGCGGCAGTCCATACGGCTCATTCTGGTGTTATCGATTCCGCAAAAGAAGCATGGGACAGGACCATGCAAGCGGATGAGTCATCGAAGAAAGCCGGTGATTTTGCTGAAAAGGCCGGTGATTTTGCTGAAAAGGCCGGTGGATTCGCTGGGGAAGCCGTTCTGGGCGGTATGGCTGTCATGGCCAGTCCTGTTGCGGCGGTTGCTTCTACTGCCGTGATATCCCTTAATGAGATGGGAAAGAGCCTTAAAGAATCATCATCCGATGGCGAGATTACCAATGATGATGTGGCGAAGGAAGTCGTGGCCGGAGGGGCTGCTGCCGGCGGCCTACTACTTGGTAGGAAACTGAAGAAAGTCAGTGAGACTCAGGCTAAGAAATACGCTCCGAATTCCGAAGTCGAAGTTGGCGGCGTCAAATGTTTCACGGACGATTCGGGGAAGATATACCGGAAGGAGGGGAATCTCCTTGCCAAGAACAAATACGAGATCAATGGGTATTCCTACCAAACGGATTCGGAGGGGAGGATCGCTTCGGTAGGCGGGCAACTTCATTTGAAGACAGAAGAGGAACGGTTGCCTATCCGTGGCAGTCTGCACACTATCGGACGCGGATACGAGTTGAAGACCGATGAGAGAGGTCATCTGATAGGAGATATATTCGGTGGCGGCAATGACATGGGGAACATTGTTGCCATGGATGGCAAAGTCAACCGAAGCGCTTATAAGAAACTGGAAAACAAGTGGAGAAGGGAGCTTGAATCCGGAAGTTCTGTCGAGGTGAAAATCAAGCCCATATATGAAGGCGATTCGGCTCGTCCTAGTCAATTCGCGATAGTGGATGTCATTGATGGGAAGAAAAAGACCACTTTTCTTAAGAATTTGTAAGGAGGAATTCAGATGAACGATATTGAAATGGTGCAGGGAATTTTCCCGATTATTGCGCAAAGGCTGCCGAAAAATTGGCAGAGAATGGTTTTCAGGGCTTCGTATGGCGAGGATGCATATTCGATGGAATATTATGTCCGGAAGTCCAATGGTGTTTTTATCCAGTGCTTCGAAATGCCCGGGGTGAAGGAAGACAATTTGCTGAGTGACTTCGTCACCATGGACAAGATGATCGAGGGATATCGCCGTTCACTTGATAAGAAAGATCTTTGGTGGCGGATGACGTTGGCGGTGAATGCCGACGGGACATTCAAAGTGGATTACGATTATGACCAGATCGAAGAAGCGGACGATACCTGGGAAGCCAGATATCTGAAGTAAGCTTCTGCAGGAGGCCGACAAGCAGGCCAAGCAAATCGTGGAGAAGGCGTATTCGCAGATTGCCAAAGAGGAAGGGTACAAGGTCCAGGTCCAGCTTGCCGATAAGTAGTGGGTTATTGCCGCTGCTATCAAGATGAACGTGTCATGGCTAGCGCACTTGGTCATGGCGGATTTCAGCCTTTTGAATATGTTTCTTTGCCTATTTGGGTGCCCTTTCTCCGCCAGCCCGAGTATGAGCGTTGCGATTCCGCGGCTCATACTCGGGCTGTTGCGTTCTGTATGTCGCAAACAAGCCACTTGATGGTTTTCGGGGTTGGCTTCGTATTCGGTGATCTCCGTAATGGTCTTTGACCGAGAGAATGCATAGATCATCGCCATGCTTCGTTCCCGTGCGGTGGCGGCCAGTTCGTCCGTCTTGACGAACAAGGCGTAATGCCGCTCGGAATATCCGGGTATGAGATCGGCGCGGGAACGAAGCGTGGTGATGGTGCCAACGATGTTCTGGTGTGAATGATTCGTTATTGCGTATCCCCGAGCATGTTTTATGCAGATATCGATTCGATCTCTAATTGTTTTATGCTTATGCGCATCATACTCGTGAGCATAAAACGGGGCTCATTGTCACACCTCTATACGGCGGACCAAAAACGCGAAGAGGGTGTGTCCGGAATCCGAAGCAATTCCGAACGCACCCTCTCATTCTCACAGGCGGTTTATATCGAACCGGCCTCTAGGCGGCCTCGCGCAATCAGGCGGCGAAATACTCCACGCCGGCCGCGAACAGCGGCTGGTCCTTCTCGCCGGGCACGTTCACGAACGTACCGTTGCTGTAGCGCTCGGAGTGGCCCATCTTGCCGAACACGCGGCCGTCCGGGCTGGTGATGCCTTCGATGGCCAGCAGCGAACCGTTCGGGTTCACGTCCAGATCCATGCCCGGCACGCCGGCCTCGTCCACATACTGCGTGGCGATCTGGCCGTTGGCCTTGAGCTGGGCGAGCACGTCGTCGGAAGCCACGAAACGGCCCTCGCCGTGGGAGATGGCGATGGTGTGCATGTCGCCCACCTCGGTCTTCGCAAGCCACGGGGAGAGGTTCGAAGCCACGCGGGTGCGCACCAGACGGCTCTGGTGGCGGCCGATGGTGTTGAACGTCAGCGTCGGGCATTCGGCGGTCATCGGCACGATGTCGCCGTACGGCACCAGGCCAAGCTTGATAAGCGCTTGGAAACCGTTGCAGATGCCGAGCATCAGGCCATCACGGTTGTTCAGCAGGTCGCGCACGGCCTCGGTCACGGCCGGAGCGCGGAAGAACGCGGTGATGAACTTGGCGGAGCCGTCCGGTTCGTCGCCGCCGGAGAAGCCGCCAGGAATCATGATGATCTGGCTCTTCTTGATCTCCTCTACCAACGCGTTGGTGGATTCGGCCACGGCCGCCGGGGTGAGGTTGTTCACGATGAGCGTGCTCACGTCGGCGCCCGCGCGTTCGAAGGCGGCCGCGGAATCGTATTCGCAGTTGTTGCCCGGGAACACGGGGATGATCACATGCGGCTTGGCCACGCCGGTGCCGGTGTACACGGTCTTCTTCGGAGCGTCGAAGGACACGGTCTCAACGGTCTTGCCCTTCTCCTCGCCCTTGGAACGGTACGGGAACACGGATTCGATGCCGCCCTCCCATGCATCCTGCAGCTCGGCCAGATCAAGCGTCTCGCCGGCGGCCACGAACGAATACTCCTCGGTGGTTTCGCCGACCTCGCTGACTTCCACCAGGTTGGACACGGACGGAACCTTCGCGTTGTCGGCAAGCTCGATGATGAAGGAGCCATAGGCCGGAGCAAACAGGTCGTCCACGGCAATGCCGTCGTCCAGCTTCACGCCGATCTGGTTGCCGACCGTCATCTTGAAGATCGCCTCGGCGGTCGCGCCGTAGCCCGGCGTGGACACGGCCAGAGCGTCGCCGAAATCGGTGAGCTCCTCAACCGCGGAGAACACCTCCAGCAGCGAATCCTTGTCCGGGGTGAGACCGTCGGAATGATAACGCGGGGCGATGCGGACCACACGGTGACCGGCACCCTTGAACTCCGGGGAGGTGGCGCGCTTCATATTGCCCACGGCCACGGCGAAGGAGATCAGGGTCGGCGGAACGTCAAGCTGCTCGAACGTGCCGGACATGGAGTCCTTGCCGCCAATCGCGCCGGCGCCCAGATCCACCTGAGCCATCAAAGCACCCAGCACGGCGGCCATCGGCTTGCCCCAGCGTTCCGGCTCGTCGCGCAGCTTCTCGAAGTACTCCTGGAAGCTCAGGTATGCCTTCTCATGCTCAAAACCGGCAGCGACCAGCTTCGAGAGCGACTCGACCACGGACAGGTAGGCGCCCGTGAACTGGTTCTGCTCCATAATGTACGGGTTGAAGCCCCAAGCCATCGCGGAAGCGGTGGTGGTCTCGCCGAACACCGGAAGCTTGGCGACCATGGCCATGTTCGGGGTCAGCTGCTTGCGTCCGCCGAACGGCATGAGCACGGTGCCCGCGCCGATGGTGGAGTCGAAACGCTCGGAAAGACCCTTGTTGGAAGCCACGTTCAGGTCGGTGAGCATGGTGTGCATGCGCTCGGAAAGCGTGCCGGAAGCCCACGGCGTCGTGTAGCCGTGCTGCGCCTCGACATGCACCACCTGGTGCTTCGGAGCACCATTGGAGGCGAGGAATTCGCGGGAAAGGTCCACGATCGTGTCGCCGTTCCACACCATCGTCATGCGCGGATCCTCGGTCACGGTCGCGATGACCTCGGCCTCGAGGTTCTCCTCCTTGGCGTAGCCGAGGAACTCGTCCACATCTTCGGCGGCCACATCCACGGCCATACGCTCCTGCGATTCGGAAATCGCCAGTTCGGTGCCGTCAAGACCCTCGTACTTCTTCGACACCTTGTTGAGGTCCACATACAGGCCGTCGGCAAGCTCGCCGACCGCCACGGACACGCCGCCCGCGCCGAAATCGTTGCAACGCTTGATCAGACGGCACGCGTCACCACGGCGGAACAGACGCTGCAGCTTGCGTTCGACCGGCGCGTTGCCCTTCTGCACTTCGGCGCCGTCAAGCTCCAGCGATTCGACGTTATGCGCCTTGGAAGCGCCGGTGGCGCCGCCGATGCCGTCACGGCCGGTACGCCCGCCGAGCAGGATGACCTTGTCGCCCGGAGCCGGAGTCTCGCGGCGCACATGATCGGCCGGAGTCGCGGCCACAACCGCACCGACCTCCATACGTTTGGCCACATAGCCCGGATGGTAGATCTCATCCACCTGGCCGGTGGCCAGGCCGATCTGGTTGCCGTAGGAGGAGTAGCCGGCCGCGGCGGTGGTGACGAGCTTACGCTGAGGAAGCTTGCCCTCAAGCGTTTCGGACACCGGCACGGTCGGGTCGGCGGCACCGGTCACACGCATCGCCTGATACACGTAGGAACGGCCCGACAGGGGGTCGCGGATGCAGCCACCGATGCAGGTGGCCGCGCCACCGAACGGTTCGATCTCGGTCGGGTGGTTGTGCGTCTCGTTCTTGAACAGGAACAGCCAATCCTCGTCATGGCCGTTCACATCCACCTTCACCTTGACGGTGCAGGCGTTGATCTCCTCGGATTCGTCGAGGTTCTTCAGAATGCCGTTCTTCTTGAGCCACTTCGCGCCGATCGTGCCCATATCCATCAGGCATACCGGCTTGGCGTCGCGGCCCAGCTCGTGGCGCATCTCAAGATACTTGTCGAACGCGGCCTGGACGGCGGCATCATCGATCTGGACATCGTCAAGCTGCGTGCCGAACGTGGTGTGACGGCAGTGATCGGACCAATACGTATCGATCACCTTGATCTCGGTGATCGTCGGGTCGCGCTGCTCCTCGGTGAAGTGCTCACGGCAGAACTGCAGGTCGGCCAGATCCATGGCGAGACCACGGTCCTCGATGAACTGCTCAAGCTCGGCGTCGCTCATAGAACGGAAGCCGTCGATGACTTCCACCTTGCCTGGCACCGGCACCTGGGTCTTCAGCGTGGTCTTGACATCCAGAGAGGCTTCACGGGCTTCCACCGGATTGATCACGTAATGCTTGATGGCCTCGACATCGGCTTCGGACAGTTCGCCTTCCAACGCATACACCTTGGCGGAACGAACCGTCGGACGCTCGCCTTGGGAGATCAGCTGGATGCACTCGCTGGCGGAATCCGCACGCTGATCGAACTGGCCGGGCAGATACTCCACCGCGAACACGGTGTCGGAACCGAAATCAGGCAGGTCGGCGTAGACGTTGTCCACCTGCGGCTCGCTGAACACGGTCGGCGTGGCCTGGGCGAACAGCTCCTCGCTGATGCCTTCCACGTCGTAACGGTTGACGAGACGGACGTTCTTCAAAGCTTCGATGCCGAGAATGGTGCGTAACTCGTTGGCGAGCTGCTGGGCCGCGACGTCAAAGCCCGGCTTCTTTTCCACGTACACGCGAAAAACCATGGTCAACTCCTTGAAAAAAGAGGGGTTATTGGATTTGGATTGACAAAAGAATGAAGGATTGCGATATAACAAGGAAGCCCGCATCCGGCTTTCGCTTCAGATGCGGGCTTGCAAACGCATTACTCTGCGACTTCGATGCCCTCGGACTTGGCGAGTCCGGCCAGACGGCTTTCGATCTCCTCATAGGCGGGGATGATGTCGCCCAGGTCGCGGCGGAACAGATCCTTGTCGAGGTGTTCGACCTTGCCGGAGTGATCGCGCTGGTCCCACAGACGGCAGGAATCCGGGGTGATCTCGTCGGCGAGCAGCAGCGTGCCGTCGGAAGTGCGGCCCATTTCGATCTTGAAGTCCACGAGCTTGACGTCGATCTTGGCGAAGATCTCGATCAAGGTCTCGTTGATGCGACGGGCGAGCGGCGCGATTTCGGCCAGATCCTCGCGGGTGCACACATCGAGCGCCACCAGATCGTCGTCGTTCACGAACGGATCGTGCAGGTCATCGTTCTTCAGGA